>OMFD01000199.1_pt1 | contig 39883 bp, 29 predicted proteins | sample 1645541 | NCBI WGS metagenome assembly OMFD01 (sample SAMEA103958149, study PRJEB25191) | human gut metagenome | biome: human-associated habitat [ENVO:00009003]; feature: intestine environment [ENVO:2100002]; material: feces | place: Germany | collected 2013/2015
CCTTGCAGCCTGCGACGGTGCGATCCTGGTTGTGGATGCAGCACAGGGAGTGGAAGCACAGACACTGGCAAATGTATATCTCGCATTAGATCATGATCTTGATGTCATGCCTGTCATCAACAAGATCGATCTTCCGAGTGCACAGCCGGATGAAGTTGTAAAAGAAATCGAGGATGTGATCGGGATTGAGGCGGAGGATGCACCGCGTATTTCTGCTAAGACCGGCTTAAATATCGATCAGGTATTAGAGCAGATCGTAACAAAGATCCCGGCCCCGACTGGAGATAAAGAAGCACCGCTTCAGGCGCTGATCTTTGATGCACTTTACGACTCTTACAAGGGTGTTATCGTATTCTGCCGTATCAAAGAGGGAACGGTAAAAGTGGGAGATACCATCCGCATGATGGCAACCGGTGCACAGTCCGAGGTCACAGAGGTCGGATATTTTGGTGCCGGACAGTTTATCCCGTGTGATGAGCTTGCAGCGGGAATGGTAGGTTATCTCTGTGCAAGTATCAAAAATGTCCGCGATACCCGTGTCGGTGATACCGTGACAAATGCCGACCGCCCATGCAGTGAGCCGCTTCCGGGTTACAAAAAGGTCAATCCGATGGTGTACTGCGGTATGTATCCGGCTGACAGTGCAAAATATCCGGATCTCCGTGATGCATTGGAAAAATTACAGATCAACGATGCGTCCTTGCAGTATGAGCCGGAGACATCGTTAGCGCTTGGTTTTGGTTTCCGCTGCGGATTTTTAGGCCTGCTTCATTTAGAAATCATTCAGGAGCGTTTAGAGCGTGAGTTTAATTTAGATCTTGTGACAACAGCTCCGGGGGTTATTTACAAAGTGCACAAGACAAACGGAGAGGTCATGGATCTGACAAACCCGTCAAACCTGCCGGATCCGTCTGAGATCGAATACATGGAAGAACCTGTCGTATCGGCAGAAATCATGGTGACGAGTGAGTATGTCGGTGCAATCATGAAACTGTGCCAGGAGCGCCGCGGTGTTTATTTAAGTATGGAATACTTAGAGGAAACGCGTGCACTGATCAAGTATGATCTGCCGTTAAATGAGATCATTTACGATTTCTTTGATGCATTGAAGTCACGTTCGAGGGGTTATGCGTCCTTTGATTATGAATTAAAGGGATATGAGCGCTCCGAACTGGTAAAACTTGATATCCTGATCAACAAAGAACAGGTCGATGCCCTTTCCTTTATCGTATTCAAAGACAGTGCGTATGAGCGTGGAAGAAAGATGTGCGAAAAATTAAAGGAGGAGATTCCAAGACATTTATTCGAGATCCCGATTCAGGCGGCTGTTGGCGGTAAAGTCATTGCGAGAGAGACCGTCAAGGCAATGCGTAAGGACGTGCTTGCAAAATGTTACGGTGGCGATATTTCCCGAAAGAAAAAACTGTTAGAGAAACAGAAAGAAGGAAAGAAGCGTATGCGTCAGGTCGGAAATGTCGAGATCCCGCAGGAAGCATTTATGAGTGTTTTAAAACTGGATGAGGATTAAATATGGAAAAAAAGGAACTGGAATTATATATACATATCCCGTTCTGTGTCCGGAAATGTGATTATTGTGATTTCCTTTCTTTCCCGGCAGATGAAGATACACAGAGACAATATGTGAAGGCACTTTGCAAAGAAATTTTCTATTATGGGGCACATTGCAGGGATTATGTGGTTTCGACAGTCTATATTGGTGGCGGCACGCCATCGTGGCTGTGGGAGTCGGATATGGCAGAGATCATGGATGCCGTGCATAAAAATTTTGCGCTGCTGCCGGATGCGGAAGTCTCTGTTGAGTGCAATCCCGGAACTGTTACAGCGCAGAAATTTGCGGTGTACAGACAGTCCGGGATCAACCGGATCAGTTTAGGGCTGCAGTCTGCGCAGAATGTTGAACTGAAGATGTTAGGGCGTATTCATACCTGGGAACAGTTTTTAAAAACTTATGAGCTTGCGAGATCAGGAGGATTTTCCAATATTAATGTGGATCTTATGAGTTCACTTCCGGGACAGCATATAGAAACTTATGCGGATTCCCTGCAGAAGGTCTGTCGTCTGAAACCGGAACATATTTCTGCCTATTCGCTGATTATTGAAAAAGGGACTCCATTTTACGATCTTTATAAGTTTGACGCGGTGAAACAGCGTGCGGGAATGGTAACGGATGCATTGCCGACAGAGGATGAAGTCTATGAGATGACAAAATTAACAGAGGAAATGCTTAAGGAAAACGGTTATGTGCATTATGAGGTCTCAAACTTTGCACAGCCGGGATATGCGTGCAGACATAACATAGGTTATTGGACGCGTGTCAATTATCTTGGCATGGGACTCGGTGCGTCATCTTTGATGGAAAATATACGATACACCAACACCAGTGATTTATATACTTATCTGGAACAGGTTGACGTCATCCGGGAAGGCATCTGGGAAAATAAACGGAGTGACGGTACGATAGAACAGCTCCCGGCAACCAATCTTCACGCCTCGGCAGAACTGGTAGGCAAGTATGCGCAGATGGAGGAATTTATGTACCTGGGACTTCGCATGATCGATGGAATTTCAAGAGATGATTTCTTTCAAAGCTTTGGTATGCCGATCGAGGCGGTCTATCAGGAGGTATTAAATCATCTGCAGGAGGAGAAACTTTTAGAGCGCCGTGCAGGAAGGATATATCTGACACCGAAAGGACAGGATGTCAGCAATTATGCACTCGCACAGTTCCTGTTTGATGAAACATCATAAAATATTAAGAAAATGTTTTATGGTCTTTTACAGTGGGATAAGATATAATGTGCGTAGGCAATGAGCAGTGCCAAATAAGAGAAATGCAAAAAATGACTGCTTGCAGGCACTTTTTTGTGTTTTTCTTATTTGATAGGGCGGTGCTAGGTGCCGGTGGCACCTGTTTAGCACGGACCGAAGTGGAACGTAGATGCCTGTCAGTCCAGTGGCACTGCGGACGAAAGTTAAAAGTAAATTAAAATAAATAAGATGGTGAGTGAACGGATTTGAATGCAGAGAAACGAAGAAAAAAACGACTGAGAAATCTGGTGTGCATAGTATATTGTTCGCTGCAGCTTTTGATCGTTCTTGCGTTATTTCAGGGGATGGGGAGTTTGCTGCATAAGCTGGTTCCGGCAGGTATTGACCTTTCACAGATTGAGGGGAAGATCGTGGCTGTTGACGACGAGCAGGAGAATAAGGATAAGTTAGATGAGAATAAACTGATCGTATGCTTAGATGCCGGACATGGTGGAAAGGATAACGGGTCTGATTACAGGCTTCGTTATGAGAAAAATGATAATTTAAAAATAACACAGGCAGTGGCGGCATATCTTGCTGATAAAGAGGACGTACAGGTCATTATGACGCGTTCCGATGATACATTTTTATCGTTGGAGGAACGGACAACCTTTGCAAATCAGAATAATGCCGATTATTTTGTGTCACTGCACCGCAATACGGGTGAAGGAAATGGTGTGGAGACCTGGATCCGCAGTGATGCGGATGACAAGGCACAGGCGCTTGCCCAGAATATTATGGATAACCTGGATGCTGCAGGGATCTCGAGAAACCGTGGTGTAAAAAAAGGGACACAAAAGAGCGAGAGCAAAGATTATTATGTAAATCTGCACACGAACATGCCGGCATGTATTGTCGAACTTGGTTTTATGAACAGTCCGACGGATAATCAGCTGTTTGATGCAAACATTGACAGTTATGCAAAGGCGATCGGGGATGCTGTGTTAAAAACGTATGAGTCTTATGGAAAAGACGGAGCAGATGCTAAAGAATCCGTCGAGGATGTTCCAGGCACGGAAGAGCAGACGAGTACAGAAACGGGCACAGGTACGACAGGACAGGTATTGCAGAACACACCGATTGAAAATGTATCCTCATTGGATGCCACCAGCCATGACTGGGGACTTGGCAGCCATACAGATGATGAAAACCGTCCGTTAGATGCCATCAATGCGCAGGAGACATATGGAAAATACAATGCCTACTTTATTGGTGATGACACGAAAGACATTTATCTGACCTTTGATGAAGGCTATGAATACGGACAGACGGAGAGCATCTTAAATACCTTAAAGGAAAAAGGGGTATCTGCCACATTTTTTGTGACAGAACCGTATGCGAAAGAGAATCCGGATCTGGTAAGACGAATGATCGATGAAGGACATGTGTTAGGAAACCACAGTGTGACGCATCCTTCCGCAGGTATGCCTTCTTTATCATTAGATAAACAGGAAAATGAGGTAACAGAGAATCATGCCTATATCAAAGAAAATTTTGGATATGATATGTATCTGTTCCGTTACCCGACAGGAAGATTCAGTGAGCAGTCACTTGCACTGCTAAACAACTGCAATTACAAGAGTATTTTCTGGAGTTTTGCATATCTGGACTATGATGTCAATAATCAGCCGGATCGGGTATCAAGTCTGCAGAAGATGAAAGATAAACTCCACCCGGGTGCAATTTATCTGCTCCATGCGGAGTCGGAGACGAATGCAGCAGTGCTGGGAGATTTTATTGATGCCGTGAGAGCTGCAGGGTATGGGTTTAAGAATTTTTAATAGAATATTTTCAGGAGAAAGCAGGGAACGTCAGAATGATTTGACGCTCCCTGCTTTTTTCAGAAATGTGGGTTGTCAGTTTAGCTAGCATCACTTTACCTTGATAACCATTTATTTTGATAAAGTGATGACACGCAGTATAAAAAATGATACAATATTTTTGTATGTATATATGTACGCTTAGAACTTTCTAAATGAAGAATTCTAGGAGTACATGAAAAAAGGGAAATGAAATAAAAAAGGAGGCGCTGAATTTGAAAGTGACAAAAAGGATAAGCAGGAAAATGGCAGGCGGCATATTATTGGGCTTTCTGGCTGTGGCTGGCATTGTGACAGGCAGTCAGGGAAGTATGACAGTATATGCGGCAGAGGAATTACAGGGAAGTGGAACAGCAGAAGATCCGTATGTGATCACCGGTTCGGAGGATCTGTGGAAGTTTGCAGAGATCGTAAAAGCATCCTAGAATAGAAATGAATGTGCGAAAGTCGCAGATGGTGTAACACAGATCGATACAACGGTACGAGGAGAAGATACAGACTTAACATGGAATCCGATCGGAGATTCCACCGTTTCCTATACAGGAGTTTTCGATGGTAATGGAGCAGAGATCACGATCCATGCGGACAGAAGCATTAACAATAATGCCGGTTTGTTTGGCATACTAGGCAGTGGTGGAGAGATAAGAAATGTCACCACTGCAGGAAGTTCTAAAGGCTGGGATAGTGTAGGAGGTATCTGTGGTCAGGCATGTAGTGATGCAAAAATCGTAAACTGTAACAATAAAGCAGATATAACCGCACAAGGAGGTCAGGCAGGAGGTTTGGCTGGATATGCAAGCAGTGCACAGATCGAATCCGATACCTCGATCAGTAATACAGGTGCAGTTACAGGGACAGCGAATGTAGGTGGACTTGTCGGTCAGGCTAGTGGTGGAATGAAGGTGATCGTCCATGAGGGTATTCTCAATTCTGGAGCTATAACTGCTAAATCAAGTGGATATGTCGGAGGTTTGATCGGATATGCAGATCTTGCGTCCATTCAAGCGGATGCGGATATTATCAATACGGGTAAGATATCTAGTATGGGAAGCAATACTTCTATGGGAGCAGGAGGATTGATCGGATATGGAATTGATATATCTATAATTTCCCGGAATGGAATGTTACAGAATAAAGGAGAAGTGACAGTAGCAATTACAAGTGTTGGTGGTATTGGAGGGCATATGACAAGTTCTGATAACAGTAACTGTCAAATTCAGGCAGCAAAGGGCGTGATCAATACCGGCAGGATCACAGGTAAAAATAGTGTCGGTGGAGTTGTCGGGGAGTATGCATATTCTGCACCGATGACTTCTATGGATGGATTTATTTTAAATAGGGGAGCTGTGGAAGGAAATGGAGATAATGTCGGCGGTGTGATCGGAAGAATGGGCAGCAATTCAGATGGTAGTAAGTATGGAAATATGGGAGATGTCACGAATACAGGTAAGTATACCGGCGGCGTGATCGGATCATGGGACAGCAATACCAGTCTGGAAAATTCGTTCAATATAGGAAATGTGGTAGTAACAGGTGAAGATGCTGCAGACGTTGGTGGTATTGCAGGAAGATTTACGGGTGTCAATATTAAGAATTGCTATCATACAACGGAGTATCCGCTGATCGGTAACGGAGAAGCTGAGAAAGACGAGATCACCGGCAAGATATCGAATTGTTACTGTATGGAGAAGAATACGTTACCATGGGACGGCGAGATTACAAAGACAACGAAAGCATTCACGGATGGAGAGGTTGCATATCTTCTGGATGGAAGTGGAGATAGCAGGAGGGCTGAATTGATCTGGGGACAGAAAATCGGAACAGATCAGACTCCGGTATTGGGCGGTATGACTGTATATCAGGATGGCAGCATATACAGTAATGCAGACGGACATCACTATGGTGCACCACAGTATACATGGAGCGAGAGCGATATGAGCTGTACGGCACGCAGGATATGTGAGGGATGTGAAAATGAAGAAAGCGAAACTGTAACTGCATCTTATACAGAGGAAAAAGCAGGATGTGAAACAAACGGCAAGAAAGAGTACAAAGCAGAATTTAAAAATCCATCATTTGAGGTTCAGACAAAGACGATCATGACGGATTCACTTGGACATGATGTAACAGATGCAGTCTGGTCAAAGGATGAAAAGGCACATTGGAAAGATTGTAAAAATGGATGTGGAAAGAAATTAGAACAGGCAGAGCATACATTTCAGACGATCATCGACCGGCAGGCAACAGAAAGTACCGAAGGCAGCAGCCATGAGGAATGCAGCGTATGCGGCTATCAGAAAGCAGCAGTTGTGATCCCGGTGACCGGGAAGGAAGAAACAACAAATGAACAGCCGTCCAATACAAATACACTTACCGTCGGACAGGTTGTTGTGAATAAGGCAGATGGATCGTTCTATACCATCAAGAAGAATGCCGGTAAAGTCCATGAGGTAGAATACAAGGCACCGAAAAACAAAAAACAGACAAAGATCGCTGTGCCGGATTCTATCAAAATTAATGGTGCGACCTATAAAGTAACATCGATCGCAAAGAGTGCATTTAAGAATAATAAGAAACTAAAGACGGTTACGATCGGTAAGAATGTATCAAAGATCGGAGAAAATGTCTTTTCCGGATGCAAGAAGTTAAAGACAATTACGATAAAATCTACAAAACTGAAAGCAAAGACACTTTCTAAGAGTACATTTAAAGGAATCACAAAAGCAACCACGGTCAAAGTACCGAAGAAGAAATTATCCGCTTATAAGAAATTATTTAAGAGCAGGGGACTTTCTTCCAAAGTAAAAGTAAAGGCATATTAAAGTAAGACAGACAACGTTACAGTATACAGGTTTTCCTGCGGACTGTAGCGTTGTTTTTTTCTGGTGCAATCTATGGCAGGATAGGTATAGAATATTTTCAGAAGAAATGGTAAAATGAAATCGGTCAATCCGTGCAGAGATGCGTGTGGCTCCGGCTGCATTACCTGCGACACTTTTTTCAATAGCGTAGGCTTAGCGGTGTTATCGTGAGGTAGCGGATGACCTTTTTATGTATTGCTCTAGGAAAAGAGGTAGATCAGGCAATCAAAGAGGGGAATAAAGCATTATTGGGTACGCTAAAAGAACTTAGCTTAAAAAAGCGGAACAGATTGCAATTTCTAAATTATGTTTGTATAGGGAGGATGACGATATGGGTAAGATTATCTTGTATCATGGGAGTCCTGACAAAGAAATAAAGCCAGCTTTTGGATTGGGAGAAAACCGGCATGATTACGGAAAAGGCTTTTATTTGACGGAAAATATTGATCTTGCAAAAGAATGGGCGGTTTGCAGACCGGATGAGACAAATGGCTGGGTTCATAAATATGAGTTGGATATGGAAGGACTGAAAGTACTTGATTTCCAGAAATATAGCATTTTATCATGGCTGGCTGAATTAATGAAACACAGGGATGCAGCAGACTCTAAGCGTTACAGAATGTTGTCGCAGAAGTTTATTGCAAAATATGGTATCGAAACAAGCGGATATGATGTGATAAAAGGATGGAGAGCGGATGCATCGTACTTTTATATTGCAAAAGCGTTTGTCAGAGATGAAATTGATGTGGAAATTTTAGAAGAGCTCCTTTTGTTGGGAGGTTTGGGAATACAGTATTGTATTAAATCAGAACTGGCATATTCGAGGCTGTCTGAGAGAAAAGAAGAACTTATTTCCGTGGAATATGACGAGTTTAATGAAAAATACAATGAACGCGATGTGACAGCAAGGAAAAGGATGAAAGAATTGATTGACTCTGATGCAAATAAAGTAACCAATGTGTTTAGTACACTTTTATGAGGAGAGAAAAATGCGGGCATATTCAGAGACATATTTAGATGATGTGGTAGAGAGTCAGGGAAAACTGTTTGATTTTGTAGCGCAGACATTTCCTGAAAATGATACAACGGATTTTATAGAAGCGTATATGAAAAGTAAAACCAGAAAATATATCGATGAGTCGATGGCGTATGTTAATACCATGGATGCTAAAGAATTATGGAGATATTTTTCGGATACAGAAAAGTATAAATTGAAAGCTGGAAAGGCTTTAGAAGGGTTTATGCCGGACTGGATTGGCGAGTTTTATGCGTATTATCAATGGTACTATAATATTCCAAGCTCGGAGGTGATAGAAAAAGTACCGTTAAATTTTTTGATGAAAGCGTATCACGGACTGCATGACTTAGAGCTTGATCTGGCAGTAAAAAAGGTAGGTGCAGCATAAAATGGATATTTTATGTTTTCATAATCCTGATGAGGAAAATGGATACTTGAGTAACTGGTATATGTCACAGTTTGATGTAAATGGAATCGGATTTTCATCTATGGAGCAATATATGATGTATAAAAAGGCAGTTTGTTTCAGAGACGATGTGATTGCTGAAAAGATATTGGAAACAGATGAGGTTGGATCTATAAAAGAACTGGGACGTATGGTGGCAGGCTATAATGAAAATTACTGGAATGGTATAAGGCAGATTGTAGTTTATGAAGGGCTTATAGCAAAATTTTCCCAAAATGATAAATTGAGGGAAGGTTTGTTACATACGAAAGATCAAATCCTTGCAGAATGTGCGGTAAAAGACAGAATTTGGGGGATTGGATTATCTATGAAAGATCCAGATCGGATGGATTTGAGCAAATGGAGAGGTCAAAACTTATTAGGATACACATTGATGATGATAAGAGACAGGTTGTAAATGTTATTACTTATCTGAAATATTCTTATGAAGAAGGATATGTAAAAGTAAAGGCATACTAAAGTAAGACAGACAACGTTACAGTATACAGGTTTTTCTGCGGACTGTAGTGTTGTTTTTTTAATTCATAGGATTCGGGTGTCAAAATTTGGAAGCCACCTTTTGACACCCGAATCTTCATAGGAAAATTACGTCCATGAATTAAAAAATCTTCGCATTCCTGTGATAGCAATCAGACAATTCTAAACAAATTCTAAAAAATTGGCACACTGGTATGACCAGAATTTATTGACACAACCACCCTAAAATGATAGAATTTATCTATAAGTAACAGATAAGGCGAAAAATGTTACAAAAGAAATGGAGATTATCATGGGAAATGTACGGATTCTGGAAGTAAAACAGAGCATTTTCGAGAGCAATGACAAGCAGGCAGCATTGCTTCGCGAAGAACTGAAAAAAGACGGCGTGTTCTTGTTGAACCTGATGTCATCGCCTGGATCAGGCAAGACAACGACGCTGACACGCACGATCGAGGCACTGAAAGATGACTTGAAGATCGGTGTCATGGAGGCAGATATCGACTCTGACGTGGATGCGGAAACAATTTTAAAGACCGGAGCAAAGGCAATCCAGCTTCATACAGGCGGCATGTGTCATCTGGATGCAGATATGACGAGACAGGGATTAAAAGGACTTGGAACAGATGATGTGGAACTGGTTATTTTAGAGAATGTCGGCAATCTGGTATGTCCAGCGGAGTTCGATACAGGTGCAGTGAAAAATGCGATGATCTTATCCGTACCGGAAGGACATGACAAACCTTTAAAATACCCGCTGATGTTTTCCATCTGCGATGTCGTGCTGATCAACAAGATCGATGTGATGCCATATTTTGATTTTGACTTAGAGCAGTGTAAAAAGAACATCCTGATGCGCAATCCGAATGCAAAGATCATCCCGATCTGTGCAAAGACAGGTGAAGGTATGGAAGAATGGGCAGACTGGCTGAAAAAAGAGACCGCTGCATGGAAAGAGGAGGAACACGCATGAAAAAGTTTGAGTACACACCACCGGAACAGCCGAGAGAGCTGATCTTAAAATTAGGACAGAAGATCACCGACCGTATCGGTCATACAGTGACAGCCGAAGATCCGGAATATTATGGATTAGAAGCACTTGTGACGGATGAGATGGCAGAAGTTGCACTGAAAATGAAAGTGCGCAAACCGATGACATTAGCACAGGCCGTAAAAGCAACCGGAAAAGAAGAAAAAGTGTTAGAAGAACTGTTGCAGGAAATGAGTAACATCGGTCTTTTAGAGTACAACTGGGAGAATCCGAAACACGAGAAGCAGTATGTCCTTCCGATGTATGTACCGGGAAGTGCAGAGTTTTTTAACATGAAGTTAGATCAGATTAAAGAGCACCCGGAAGTTGCATCATTCTTTGAGCGCATGGCATTTTTACCATTGCAGAAAGTAACACCGATGGTACCGCCAGGAGGCGCTGGAATCGGTATGCACGTTATCCCGGTTGAGAAAGCGATCGAGACGGAAAATGAGTCTGTCAGTGTCGAGCATATTTCCCACTGGTTGGATAAATATGATGGAAAATATGCAGCAGGTCCGTGTTCCTGCCGTTATTCCCGCGGTGTTTTGGGCGAGGGATGCGCGGATGATCCGGAAGACTGGTGTATCGGTGTCGGCGATATGGCTGACTATTTAGTCGAGACAAACAAGGGACATTACATTACACGTGAAAAGGTAATGGAAATCTTACAGCGTGCGGAGGATAACGGATTTGTTCATCAGATCACAAACATTGACGGCGAGGACAAGATTTTTGCCATCTGTAACTGTAATGTAAATATCTGTAATGCACTTCGTACTTCACAGTTATTTAACACACCGAACATGTCACGTTCTGCTTATGTGGCAAAGGTTGAAACAAAGGATTGTGTTGCATGTGGACGCTGCGTAGAGTACTGTCCGGCGGGTGCCGTAAAAATGGGTCAGAAACTCTGTACGAAAGATGGAACCATCACCTATCCGAAACACGAGCTGCCGGATAATACCAAGTGGGGACCGGAAAAATGGGATATGGATTACCGTGATAACAACCGCATCAACTGTTATGATACCGGAACGGCACCGTGTAAGACGGCATGTCCGGCACATATCGCAGTACAGGGATACTTAAAGATGGCGGCACAGGGACGATACACAGATGCCCTTGCCCTGATCAAAAAGGAAAATCCGTTCCCGGCAGTCTGCGGCCGTGTCTGCAACCACCGCTGTGAGGATGCATGTACAAGAGGAACTGTGGACCAGGCAGTTGCGATCGATGATGTCAAGAAATTTATCGCAGAACTGGATCTGAATTCAGATACACGTTACATTCCACCGGTCGTACAGCCGTCAAACCGTGGAACTTTCCCACAGAAGATTGCAATCATTGGTGGTGGCCCGGCTGGTTTAAGCTGTGCGTTTTATTTGGCAACCAGAGGTTACAAACCGACTGTATTTGAGAAAAATGAACGTCCGGGTGGAATGCTCGTTTACGGTATTCCTTCTTTTAAATTAGAGAAAAATGTTGTGGATGCTGAAATCGAAGTGATGCGTGAACTTGGTGTGGATATCAAATGCGGCGTGGAAGTTGGAAAAGATATTTCGTTAGACGAACTGCGCGCGCAGGGATATCAGGCATTTTATATTGCAATCGGCTGCCAGGGAAGCCGCAAAGCAGGCATTCTGGGCGAGGATGCCGCGGGTGTAATGAGTGCGGTTGATTTCTTACATATCGTATCCGGTGGAAACGAAGACTACCGCGTGGATGGCAGATCTGTTGTCATCGGTGGCGGTAACGTGGCAATCGATGTGGCACGTACAGCGGCACGCTGTGGTTCCAACGAAGTTTCCATGTTCTGCTTAGAGTCAGAAACAGAGATGCCGGCATCAAAGGATGAAGTAGAAGAAGTCAAAGAAGAGGGTGCAGCTGTTTGCTGTGGATGGGGACCGAAAGAGATTTTGACGGAAAACGGCAAAGTGTGTGGTATCGTGCTGAAAAAATGTCTTTCTGTCAAAGATGATACAGGACGTTTTAACCCACAGTTTGATGAGAATGAGACAATGACCGTGAAATGTGAGCATGTATACTTAAGTATTGGACAGAGCATTCTCTGGGGTGACCTTTTGGCAGGCTCTAAAGTGGAACTTGGAAGAGGAAACGGAGCAGTAGCAGATCCGCTTACTTACCAGACTGCAGAACCGGATATCTTTGTCGGTGGAGATGTCTATACCGGACCGAGTTTTGCAATCAATGCGATCGCAGCCGGAAAAGAAGGTGCAGAGTCCATTCACCGTTTTGTGCATGAAAACGCAAGCATGACGATCGGAAGAAACCGCCGTCAGTTTATCGAACTGGATAAGGAAAATCTTGCCCTGGAAGGATATGACAATGCAAAGAGACAGCGTCCTGCAATGGATGACAAGATTGATGCGCACAGATCATTCCGCGATGCACACAGGACACTGACCGAGGAGCAGGTGAAGATCGAGACTGCGCGTTGTCTTGGATGTGGAGCTTCCGTGGTCGATCCGAACAAGTGTATCGGCTGTGGTGTCTGCACGACAAAGTGTGAATTTGATGCGATCCATCTGCACCGCGAGCTGCCGGAGTGCAGCCGCATGGTAAAAGCGGAGGACAAGATGAAGGCAATTCTTCCTTATATGTTAAAACGTGAAGTGAAGATCCGCTTTGGAAAAAAGGAGAAATAAAGCGAATGCATGAACTTGGAATCGTATTTCATGTGATCAAAAGCGTGGAGGAGATTGCGCAGGAAAATGAACTGACAAAGGTTTCGGCTGTGACACTTTCCATCGGGGAAGTGTCCGGCATCGTGCCGTCTTATCTCACAGACTGCTGGCGCTGGGCGGCGGACCGCACAGAGGTTTTATCCGGCAGTGAGTTAAATATCGAGACAATCCATGCAGTGACACATTGTGATGACTGTGGATGCGAATATGATACCGTAGCACATGGTAAGATCTGCCCGGAGTGCGGCGGGGAACATACCTGGCTTTTATGTGGAAATGAGACGATGATCAAAGAGATCGAGGTGCCGGAGGAAGAGCCGGTGCCGTAAAGAGTAACATTTTTGTTACTGTTCACTCGCAAGTTTGACACTTGCTGTCAAGCTGTGCGCCAAAGACTATATCATGCCAGATTACAGCCCCATGCATCGAAGATGCATTTAAAATGGGCTGTAATCGTTACTGCTCACACAGTATGTGTGAACAGTAACACATTTTTTGTATTTTATATCGTACAGAATCGAAACATAATTGCAATTCTTAAAAAATCATGATACCCTTTGTATACATAATACTTATATAGGCAAAAATTTTGCTGTATAATTTTTGTGTATGCAGAGGGTATTGTTATAATAAGAAATTTGCCCGTAAAATGCATCTAAATTGAGATTGTAAATCTTTGCAAAGAGCACATGTAAAGTCCTTTTTGCACAAGATTGTTTATTAGAAAAAGAAAAGACGCTGACATCAAAAGAATCACTTGAGATGAAAGGTATGGCATAAATGGAAAATGTAAGAGGCGCAATGCGACTCTTATTAGGCTGTACCTGAAATTAGGGGTACAGTTTTTTTTATTCCAAAATCTGTATCATAGATTCGTGTATGAAAATCATATAAATTTGATAATCAGGGAGGAAACGAATGGATACAAGAGTAGCTTTGATCGGGATCATCGTTGAAAATATGGATTCCACGCCGGAACTAAATAAACTTTTGCATGAATACGGCTCGTATATTATCGGACGGATGGGTCTGCCATACCGTGAGCGGAATGTGCATATCATCAGCGTTGCAATCGATGCGCCGCAGGATGTTATCAATGCACTTTCCGGGAAAATCGGCAGACTTGATGGAATCACGGCAAAGACGGTGTATTCGAATGTTGGCATGGCATAAGCTGGCGTGGATATGAATTGAAAATATACACATTGGGCAAAATCAAAAGAAATATATGTCGGATGCCCAATCTCACTAGCAGAAAGACCATTATGATCGGACAGGGATAAATTTATGTTACAAAACCAGAGAACACCAGACAAAAACAAACAGAAAAACTATGGCATGTCAGCGCAGAATTTTAAAAATCTGCCAGAGACAATAGAAAAGACAGCAGATATCACAAAAGAACAGCTTGCATTTCTTCTTGCCACAGAGGACGATGCGATGATACAGGATTTAAAACAGCGTGCGCGGAACACAGGTGACCGCATCTATGGAAAAAATGTCTACATCCGCGGACTGATTGAGTTCACAAATTACTGCAAAAATGACTGCCTTTACTGTGGAATCCGCAGAAGTAACTGCCACGCAGACCGATACCGGCTGACGGAAGAAGAGATTCTTTCCTGCTGTAAAATCGGATATGAGCTGGGATTTTGCACCTTTGTACTGCAGGGTGGGGAGGATGGATTTTATACCGATGAAAAGATCTGTCAGATCGTTTCAAAGATCAAGGCAGAATATCCTGATTGTGCGGTGACACTTTCTATCGGAGAAAAATCAAGAGAGAGCTATCAGGCATATTTTGATGCGGGGGCAGACCGGTATCTGCTGCGCCACGAGACGGCAGATGAGGCACATTATAAGAAACTGCACCCGGCAGAGATGTCCTATCAGAACCGGATGCGCTGTCTTAGAGATTTAAAAGAAATCGGATATCAGACCGGATGCGGATTTATGGTAGGTTCGCCTTATCAGACCGTAGATACCCTGTGGGAAGATCTGCAGTTTATCCGTAGATTGAAACCGCAGATGGTCGGTATTGGTCCGTTTATCCCGCAGAAAGATACGCCGTTTGGTACTGAGACAGCGGGCACTATGGAGATGACACTGCGGCTGCTTTCCATTATCAGACTGATCCATCCGCATGTACTTCTCCCGGCGACCACAGCGCTTGGAACGATTCATCCCAAGGGCAGGGAGCTTGGAATTTTAGCGGGAGCAAATGTCGTCATGCCGAATTTATCCCCGGTTGCCGTGCGGGAGAAATATAAATTATATGATAATAAGATCTGCACCGGTGACGAGGCAGCAGAGTGCCGCTTCTGCATGCAGAAACGAATGGAAAGCATTGGCTATCAGGTAGCCGTAAACAGGGGCGATTTTCAGCCATAAGAAAGCAGAATGGAAAGTATCAGCCATCTGTGAGACAGAACGGGCGGACATAAGATAACTTCAGAAATCACAAATTGACAAAAAGCCAGCAGACTTAAGGCGGATCTACTGGTTTTATACGACAGTTCTGCAAAAAGAGCAGTCTGTCGTCCATATAAAAATACACTAACCGGAAAGCAAGCGGGCGCAAACTGACCGGAAAGAAAGGAAGAATGTATGTATAACGCAAAATCATTAAAAGCAGAAGAGTTTATTTCAGATGAGGAGATCAGAGAGACACTTGCCTATGCAGATGCCAACAAGGACAATGTGGCACTGATCGATGAGATCATCGAGAAGGCAAAATTAAGAAAGGGCTTAAATCATAGGGAGGCATCTGTCCTCTTAGCATGTGAGATTCCTGAAAAAATCCAGGAAGTTTATGCACTTGCAGAGCAGATCAAAAAAGATTTTTACGGAAACCGTATCGTATTGTTTGCACCGCTTTATTTGTCAAACTACTGCGTGAACGGCTGTGTATACTGTCCGTATCATCTGAAAAACAAACACATTGCAAGAAAGAAACTGACGCAGGAAGACATCGTAAAAGAAGTTACTGCATTGCAGGATATGGGACATAAACGTCTTGCCATTGAGGCGGGCGAAGATCCGGTCAACAACCCGATCGAATATATCTTAGAGTGCATCAAGACCATCTACAGCATCAAACATAAAAACGGTGCGATCCGCCGTGTCAATGTCAATATTGCTGCAACGACCGTGGAAAATTACCGCAAATTAAAAGAAGCTGGAATCGGAACTTATATCCTGTTTCAGGAGACTTACCATAAAGAAAGCTATGAAAAGCTGCATCCGACCGGACCGAAACACGATTACGCATATCACACAGAGGCGATGGACCGTGCAATGGAGGGCGGAATTGATGATGTAGGACTTGGCGTATTGTTTGGACTTGACCTTTACCGTTATGAGTTTGCAGGACTTTTGATGCACGCAGAACACTTAGAGGCAGTACATGGAGTCGGACCGCATACTATCAGTGTACCGCGAATCAAGCATGCAGATGACATTGATCCGTCTGCATTTGACAATGGCATCTCTGACGACACATTTGCAAAGATCTGTGCTCTGATCCGTGTTTCCGTGCCATATACCGGAATGATCATCTCAACAAGAGAGAGCCAGGAAGTGAGAAACAAAGTCCTTCCGCTTGGCGTTTCCCAGATCAGCGGTGCATCAAAAACAAGCGTCGGCGGCTACGCAGAGCCGGAAAAAGAAGGAGAAGTGACCAGCGAGCAGTTTGATGTCAGCGACCAGAGAACCTTAGATGAAGTTGTGAACTGGCTGATCAAACTGGGGTATATCCCAAGTTTCTGTACTGCATGTTACCGCGAGGGAAGAACCGGTGACCGTTTTATGGCACTTTGTAAAAACATGCAGATCTTAAACTGCTGTCACCCGAATGCGCTGATGACATTAAAAGAATATCTGGAAGATTATGCAAGCGAAGAGACAAAACGTCTTGGTATGGAGCTGATCGACAGAGAACTTGAAAAAATTCCGAATCCGAAAGTAAAACAGACTGCATACGAGCACATCCACGATATCGCAGAGGGAAAACGTGATTTCAGATTTTAAGAGAAGAAAAACGGGATGCATATCTTAAATGGACAAACAGAAAGCAGAGCGGGAAAATCCGTGCTGCCGGGTAGATTGTCCGAAAGGAGTACTATGGCAGGAACACTAAATGATACACCGGGCAGCAACCGTCTGCATATTGGTGTGTTTGGGAAAACAAACAGCGGGAAATCTTCTTTTATCAACGCCTTCACACATCAGGAAGTCTCCATTGTTGCAGATGTTGCCGGAACGACGACGGACCCGGTCTATAAGCCGATGGAGATCAGTCCGCTTGGTCCCTGTGTGATTATTGACACAGCGGGATTTGATGATGAGACTGAGCTTGGGGAACGCCGTGTGGAGAAAACGAAACTGGCAGCGGAAAAGGCGGATATCGCTGTGATCGTGGTATCTGGCGCGGATGCCTGCAGAGAGGATGCTTCAGAAACGAAAGATGCAAAAGAAAAATTACAACAGTCGTCCGAGAAAAATCAGGAGAACTTACCGGATCTCACAGAAGAATTAAAGTGGTATCAGTTTCTGAAAGAAAAAAATACGCCTGTTTTGTTCCTCGTCGGGAAAGCAGATATTGATCCGCATACGGACGAACTTGCTTCTTATATCAAAGAAAAAACAGGAAAACAGGCGCTCACAGTCAGTGCCAAAACGGGGGCAGGGATCGACGCAGTCAGGGAAGAACTCGCCCGCCTTGTGCCGGAAAATTATGGAGATAGGCTGATCACGGGAGATCTCGTCACAGAAGAAGATTTCGTCTTACTGGTCATGCCGCAGGATATCCAGGCGCCGAAAGGACGTCTGATCCTGCCGCAGGTGCAGACATTACGGGAACTTTTGGATAAAAAGTGCCTGGTCATGAGTGTGACAACGGATAAACTATTGCCGGCACTTGCAGCCTTAAAAGAACCGCCGAAACTGATCATCACAGACTCACAGGTATTCGGCTATGTGTATGAGCACAAGCCGAAAGAGAGCATGCTGACCTCATTTTCTGTTTTGTTTGCAGCGTATAAAGGAGATCTTCCTTACTATGTGGAAGGTGCAAAAATGTTAGATTCCCTGACAAATGAATCGCATGTTCTGATCGCAGAATGCTGCAGCCATGCGCCACTGCAGGAAGATATCGGAAGAGTCAAAATCCCGCGCATGTTAAAAAAGCGCGCAGGAGAGGGCATTACCGTAGACATCATGAGTGGAACGGATTTTCCACAGGATTTATCCGGCTATGATCTGATCATCCAGTGCGGTGCATGCATGTTTAACCGCAAATATGTGATGTCGCGGATCGACCGTGCCAAAAAACAGCAGGTTCCGATGACAAATTATGGGGTGACGATCGCATATCTGACCGGAATACTTGATAAAATTTCAATGTAGATAGTTTGTCAGACAGATATATAATAAGAAGATACGATAAGAGAGTGTAAGCCCGCAGAGAACCGGTGATGGTTTCCTGCGAGCTTGTTCAGACTAAAGCAGATACGTTTTCTTACCGATAATAGCTTATATAACTAGAAATAGTTATGAAAAGAGAAAATAAGAACTTTTACATGTGGGAATGAGGAGCAAAATGAACGATTTTAATTATTATGCACCGACAAAAGTTGTTTTCGGAAAAGGTGCGGAACAAAAAGTTGGAAACCTGATAAAAGAACAGAACTGTAAAAAGGTTCTCATCCATTATGGAAGCGGCAGTGCCAGACGCTCCGGTCTGTTAGACAGGATCGAGGCGATCTTTGATAAAGAGGGGATCACTTACATCGAATTGGGCGGTGTCGTTCCTAACCCGAGACTTTCTCTGGTGTATGAAGGAATCGCACTCTGTAAAAAAGAAAATGTCGATTTCATCCTTGCCGTCGGCGGCGGAAGTGTCATTGATTCCGCAAAGGCGATCGGATATGGTGTTGCAAATGAAGGAGACGTGTGGGATTTCTTTGATTTTAAACGGAAACCGACTGCATGTCTGCCGATCGGTGTAGTGCTTACGATCGCGGCGGCGGGAAGTGAGATGAGCGGTTCCTGCGTAATAACAAAGGAAGATGGCGGTATGAAGAGGGGATGCACGACCGATTACAGCCGATTAAAGTTTGCTGTTTTAGATCCGGAGCTTACGATGACGCTTCCACCGTATCAGACAGCATGCGGATGCACGGATATCCTGATGCATACGATGGAACGCTATTTCAACCACGGTGAAAACATGGAACTGACGGATGGAATCAGTGAAGCACTGATGCGCACGGTGATCAGAAATGCAAAAATCCTTGTAAAAGAGCCAGAAAATTATGATGCGCGCGCGGAAGTCATGTGGGCGGGAAGTCTTTCCCATAATGGACTGACCGGCTGCGGAACGGATGGTGGTGACTGGGCAACGCACAAATTAGAACACGAGCTTGGTGGAATGTTTGATGTGGCACATGGAGCAGGGCTTGCCGCGATCTGGGGAAGCTGGGCACGCTATGTCTGCGGGGAGCGTATTGAACGATTTGTGCAGTTTGCAGAGCACGTTATGGGTGTGGAGCCGCAGGAGACAGAACAGAAGACGGCAGAGGCAGGCATTGCTGCAATGGAGGATTTTTACCGGGAAATCCATATGCCGACATCATTAACGGAACTTGGCATTGCGCCGACAGAAGAACAGATAAAAGAACTGGCAGAAAAGTGTAATGCGGCAGTCAGAGGCAATCTTGGAAAAGTAAAGCATCTGGATGTGGAAGATATGATCGCAATCTATACGGCAGCAAAATAATATTTTTATAGAAATTCAGGTATAAACACGATAAAAAACAGCATGAGAAAGCCCCTGCAAAACTCGTATCTACAGGTTTTGCAGGGGCTTGTATTCTGTAAAAATTATTTTGCTAAAAGCATCATGATCTGATTGCTGCGCTGTACAAATTTTGCCATAGCGTCAACAGACAGCGGCTGGTTGGAAAGCATTGCAAGATCGTAAAGCTGTTCACAGAACATCGGAACATGCTCGGAATCTTTGTGCTCAAAGATATATTTTACAAGTTCATTGTTTGCATTTAAGGTCAGGGTCTGATCCGCAGCAAACATGTTCGGATCCATGCCGCCCATGCCGTTCATTGCATACATCTTCATCATATCCTGCATACGTCTGCCTTCCTCGGAAAGCGTGATGACAGAAGCGATATCCGCATTTTTCAGCTTCTCAACTTTGACAGTCAGTTTATCGTTGTTTAAAGCTTTTTTAAACACATCAGTCAGGGTATCTGTCTCAGCCTTTAAGTCCTCAGCGGAAGTCTCGTCCTTTAAGGATTCTGTGACATCTGCATCAATACGCATGAATTTATAATGCTCATTGCGCTGCTCAAGCTGTGAGATGAAGGAAGTATCAATGTTGTGGTCTAAGATGACAGCGTCCATGTTCTGCTCTTTGAACATCTTAATGTACTGACCCTGCTGAAGTTTGTCAGTTACATAGTAGATTACCTTGCGCTCATCTTTTTCCTCAGTATTCTCATCTGCTGCATCGGTGCTTTCCTTTTTGATTGGATTGCCGTCAGCATCTAATACCTCAGCTTCATCTTTGTTTTCGTCTTTCTTTTCTTCCTCTTTGACTAAGAGTTCCGGAAGAGTGAGATATTTGTCATCCAGATTCTTGAACAGGATGTAATCGTTCATCTTGTCACAGAACTTGGTATCTTTCAGACAGCCGAATTTGATGAACGGGCTGATGTCGTCCCAGTATTTCTCGTAATTTTCTTTATCCGTCTTGCACATACCGATCAGCTTGTCAGCTACTTTCTTGGTGATGTACTCGGAGATCTTCTTTACAAAACCATCGTTCTGCAGTGCACTTCTGGATACGTTAAGCGGCAGATCCGGGCAGTCGATCACACCTTTTAAGAGCATTAAGAATTCAGGAATGACTTCCTTGATGTTATCGGCGATAAATACTTGATTGTTGTAAAGTTTGATGGTTCCCTCAATGGAATCATACTCGGTATTGATCTTCGGGAAGTACAGGATACCCTTTAAGTTGAACGGATAGTCCATATTCAAGTGGATCCAGAACAATGGTTCTTTGTAATCTAAGAATACTTTGCGGTAAAATGCTTTGTATTCTTCGTCGGTGCATTCGTTCGGACTCTTTGCCCAGAGAGGGTTGGTATCGTTTAATGGAACCGGACGCTTTACGATCTTTAATTTATCTTTTGCAGGAGAAACTTCAACAACTTCTTTTTCGCCGTTTTCGTTTTCTTTCTCCTCTGTTTTTGCTTCCTCATGGATCGTCTCAACGACGGTGTCTGTGTCTAATTTATCAGCGGCGTCGATCGTCTCATATTCTGTCTCAGCGTTTGCCTTCTCAAGGAAGATCGGAGTCGGCATGAAAGAGCAGTACTTTTCGATGACTTCTCTTGCACGGTACTCGTTGGAAAATTCAACGGAATCCTCGTTTAAGAAAAGGGTGATCTCTGTACCGACGCCTTCTTTGGTGCCATCAGCCATATCAAATTCAGTACCGCCGTCGCAGGACCAGTGAACAGCCGTTGCGCCGTCTTTGTAGGATAATGTATCGATCGTTACCTGATCAGCTACCATGAATGCGGAGTAGAAGCCAAGTCCGAAGTGACCGATGATCTGATCGTCGTTTGCTTTGTCTTTGTATTTTTCAATGAAATCTGTTGCGCCGGAAAATGCGATCTGGTTGATGTATTCCTCAACCTCGTCTGCGGTCATACCAAGACCATTATCGATAAATTTTAAGGTTTTTTCTTCCGGATTTACAACAACATGGATCTCCGGTTTGTAGTCAGACGGTAATGTATATTCGCCCATCATTTCGAGTTTTTTTAATTTTGTGATCGCATCACATCCGTTACTGATCAGCTCACGGAAGAAGATGTCGTGATCGGAATATAACCATTTTTTGATAATCGGGAACAGATTATCGCTGTTAATTGAAAGATTTCCATGTTTCTCTGCCATATTCAAACACTCCTTTATAATCGTAATAAAATGCAGTGGGCAGATCCGCCTCGCTGCTGCCTGAATCTAATATTATAACCGTAAATTTTAAAAGTCAATAGAAAATCAGCACTCTTTTTAAATGAGTGCTAACAAAAACGACGAAAATGCTTTAAAATCGGGAAAAACCAGTATTTCTTAAAAAAATATAAATTAAGCAGATAAATAGGATTTTCATTTTGCAGGATTTGTTTTATCATGATAACAGTGAAATTTATTAAGCAGATGAAAAAGATGTTTGCTGGGCAGAAATGGAGATTATTATGACACGCGACAATAACATTCCGGAAATTGATTTTGTGATCACATGGGTAGATGGCAATGATCCGGACTGGCAGAAACAGAAAATGGAGTACAGTATGCAGCCGGATCTGTCGCAGAAACAGGATGACAGAAAAGAGAGATACAGAGACTGGGATCTGCTGAGGTACTGGTTTCGTGGTGTGGAGCGTTTTGCACCATGGGTGCGCAGGATACACTTTGTTACATGGGGGCATCTGCCATCCTGGTTAAATAAAGAACATCCGAAGTTAAATATTGTAAATCATAAAGATTTTATTCCAGAAAAATATCTGCCGACATTTAATTCACATGCCATTGAGTGGAATATGCACAGAATCCCAGGTCTGGCAGAGAATTTTGTATATTTTAATGATGATATGTTTCTGATAAAAAAGGTCAGACCGGAACAGTATTTTAAAAATGATCTTCCGGTGGATATGCTGGCTCTTCAGCCTGATGTGGCAAATACAAAAGATCAGGTCATGCCATATATTTACCTGAATAATACCATGCTTCTGGCAAAATATTTTGACAAACGTGAAAATATGAAAAAACAGCCGGGAGCATATTTCCATCCCGGTTATCCGTTTATGTATTTTATTTATAATATGTTAGAACTGGCGTTCCCATTGTTTACAGGATTTTACACGGTTCATGGGCCGTCTCCTTTTAAAAAGAGTACTTTTGTGAAAATGTGGGAATTAGAGCCGGAGTTGTTAAACGAGGTGTGCAGCCATAAATTCCGTCAGAAAGAGGATGTCAGCCAGTATGTGCTCAGGGAGTATCAGAAACTGACTGGCGGTTTTGTTCCCGGCAATGTAAGAAGACTCTGCCGGTATTATGATGTCTCAAATGATAACAGCAGGATTGTGGCTGATATAGGTCATCAGAAGAGTGGAAGCGTCTGTTTGAATGACAGCAATCAGGAGATTGATTTTGAGTGGGCAAAAGAAGAACTTCATATGGGTTTTGCGCAGATCTTGAAGGAAAAATCTGCATTTGAAAAGTAAGAGGTGAAAAAAGTGATCGTATTAAAAGCAGATAGCGAATTAAAAATGACATTTGAACGGCTGATAAAGACCATGCATGCAAATGTAAACTGGACAGGTCTTTTTGTGGCACTTGATAATTATCTCATTTTACAGGGGGAAGTGCGCTCCCTGTTTTTTCATTTTGACAGTAGAAAAGTGGCGGAAAATATTGTAGATCTGCCGATCAAAGAAGATGAGATCAAAGATACCGATGAGGCAGCAGTACGGGATGTGATCAATATGATCCTGTATGCATTTGGAAAATGGGGAACGATCCAGGGACTTCGTGTGGAAAAAAATACGGAGCAGCTGAATACTCTTTTCGGGCATGTGCTTGCAGGAATCTATATTGAACCGGAATATACCACGCAGTATTTTCGTTTTTATCATGCAGGAAAGCGTATTACCTATGAAGATGTGATACAGGCGGCACTTGAGGCAAAAGAAGCAGTGCAGAAGGAAGAGGAAGCAGACGAGGAACAGGGACTCTGGCATAAAGTTGAATGGAAGATGGCGCATACTGTTTTTGAGAGAATAGAACTTTCACTGTCAGAAAGAGCAAAAGGCAGGATTGGCAATAACTTTTATAAAGTTGGTTACCGCTGCCCAAAATGCAAAGGAAATCTGCATATGATCATGTATCCGAAAGGAAAAGAGTTTCGAATCGAGACGCCTGAGGGAGTAGTCCTTTTGGCAAAAGCATGTACCTGTGCAGCGTGTCACAGATTTTATACGCCGCGCCCATGGAAACTTCTTGGAGACGGCGATATTTATCTGATGGATTTTGAGGAGGATAAAAAGGCATACGAAGATTATCTTGAGCTGATGGGGCGTAACGGCGAGCATGAGGCAAACAGCCGTTATAATGAGTATGAGGACGGCAGAAAGCCGGCGGGTGTCGAGGACGAGCAGCAGCCACTTGAGGAACTGTGCGAGGATCTGCCGGAATATTCAGATGCAGACTTTGAGGAATTATTAAATAAGATAGAAGAGGGATTTTTCCCGGAAAGCAGTATTGCAGCCTGCGAACCTGGCATACAGGAGGAAAAAAAGCGTCGTAAAAAGTTAAAGAGTACGCCTGCATCAGATCAGGACGAAGTCACAGATGATGAAGAAGAGCAGGATGAGAGCAAGAACCGGCACGCAGAAAAACAGCATGGAAATGAAAGCGCGGGTGAAAGTGGATGGAAGCGGAACGAGCACAAAAAGCAATATGAAGATGTACGTCAAAATGAAATGGAAAGCCGCCATGTGAACGCTTCCAGATATGAGAGTGACAGCAGGCAGCCGCACGAAGCTGGGCGGATTGGTGGGGAATCGTCCGATGAAAAATATGCACAGGTAAATGATGCGGAGGCACAGAAAGCCCGTGAAACTTATCAGGCTAAATTTGGAGTCGCAGACCGTATGTCAGAGCGCCAGCTTTCCGAATTAAAACACCAGCTCATGCATGAAACAAGAATTTCGCCCGAAGAGCGGAAACAATACCTGGATATGTTAGAGGAAAAAGAACAGGACAGAAAGCTTGCCGCGTTAAATAAAAAGGCAGAGAACTGCGCAGATAAAAATTATGCCGTGATGCGCCGTGTCTATGACGAGATTGCAGAGGAAAAGCTGCCGCAGGAGAAAAAACAGAATCTGCTTTTAAATCTGAAACAGAAAATGCAGACACAGGCAGAGCGGGAAGTCGCAGAGCTGGTTGGGAAAATGCCGCCTAATATGGACAGGGCACGTTACCATGCACTTCGGGAGAAATTAAAAGAATACGAAGGAGTAGATTTAACCCCATATCAGGAACGGTTAGAATCGCAGAAAAATCTTGCCGAACAGCAGGAAATAAAAAATATGATCCGCCAGTCGAGAAAAATCACCAGAGATGATCTGACAGAGCTTAAGGAGCGTCTGAAAGAAAAGGAGTTTGAGCCGGGGCTGGTTTTGCCGTATTTTGAGCAGATCGAGAATAAAATCCGTCAGATGGATGAAAATGAGATCGCAGAAATTACCGGTGATCCGGCACACATGTCCTTTGATGAGGGAATGGATGCGTATCAGAAGATTGCAGAAGGACCATATTTACCGGATTTAAAGGATAATGCATTAGAACTTTTAAGCAGGCGTCTTTCCAAGATCAAGACGGATGAGTGTGAACAGCTTGTAAATAAGCTGAAAAATGAACTGGAAGAGGCGGGAATCACAGAAAGCCAGAAACATTATTTTTACCCGGCGAGAAAAGTGCTGTTAAAGCAGGCAGCGCCGCAGGAAACAGAGGTTATCGATTATGCCATGGCATCCTATGCCGCAGGAAACGGTCTGTTTGAATATCCGATTTTTGTGGTGGACACATCGAGAAACAACAGTGGAAAAGAGGGGATTATCCTGACACCGGAACATCTATATTACAGCACACTGATGACATCTTACCGTATTGATGTTCCGTCCATAGATGAGATCACTGCATCCACAGGACTTTTAAACCGTGGTGTGTATGTGACAGAGAAAAATGGGAAAAAGACGAAAATTCCATATGCGGTAGAAAATAAGCAGCTCACGGCATATGCCGGGGTATTGAATGAATTTATTCATTATTTACAGGAAAAACCGGATTCGCGAAATATTTCTTATCTGGCGAAAGAAAAACATGATACGATCTGCTGCTTCCGCTGTGGTTATGTATATAAGGGAGGAAATATCTGTCCAAAATGTGGATTTAAAAACAATGCTTAGAAAATATTAAGAATTATTAAAAATGCATAAAAATGCTTCTTATTTTTGAAAGATGTGATATAATGTTACCATACATATTGTTATTTAATTAACAAAATATGTGATGGTTATATAAAAGTTGCACACAGTAAATGACACAAAAAATACAGGCATGTGTATGTGTCAGGGGGCGGCCTTTTGATGGCGGCAGATTGGAGGAAAGATGGCAAGATTTACATTACCACGCGATTTGTATCACGGAAAAGGGGCATTGGAAGCATTAAAGACGTTTGAAGGCAAAAAGGCGATTATCTGCGTAGGCGGTGGTTCCATGAAACGTTTCGGTTTTCTTGACCGCGCAAAACAGTATCTGGAAGAAGCCGGCATGGAAGTACAGCTTTTTGAAGGAATTGAGCCGGATCCATCGGTGGAGACCGTAATGAAGGGCGCAAAGGCGATGGAAGAGTTTGGTCCGGACTGGATCGTTGCGATCGGAGGAGGTTCGCCGATCGATGCGGCAAAGGCTATGTGGATCAAATACGAATATCCGGATATCACATTTGAGGATATGTGCAAGGTGTTTGGTATTCCAAAACTTCGTAAGAAAGCGCATTTCTGTGCGATTTCCTCAACTTCGGGAACTGCAACAGAGGTAACTGCATTTTCCATCATCACCGATTATGAGAAAGGTATCAAATATCCGATCGCTGACTTTGAGATCACACCGGATGTTGCAATCGTTGATCCGGAACTTGCAGAGACAATGCCACAGAAACTGGTAGCACATACCGGAATGGATGCGATGACACATGCAATCGAGGCATATGTATCGACAGCGAACTGTGATTTCACAGATCCGCTTGCCCTGCATGCAATCAAGATGATCCAGCGTGATCTGGTAGGATCTTATAACGGGGATATGGAAAAGAGAGATAACATGCATAATGCACAGTGTCTTGCCGGTATGGCATTTTCCAATGCACTGCTTGGTATCGTACATTCCATGGCACATAAGACCGGTGCTGCATTTGCGGATTACGGCGCACATATCATCCACGGTGCAGCCAACGCAATGTATCTGCCGAAAGTGATCGCATTTAACGCCAAAGATGAAACTGCAAAGAAACGTTATGGTGAGATCGCAGATTTCATGGGACTTGGCGGTGATTCATTAGACGAGAAAGTGGATCTTCTGATCAAATACCTGCGTGGTATGAATGATGACTTAAAGATTCCGCACTGTATTAAAAATTATGGCGCAGACAGTTATCCGACCGAGCAGGGCTTTGTACCGGAAGAAGTGTTCTTAGAGAGACTGCCGGAGATCGCAGCCAATGCAATCTTAGATGCATGTACAGGATCAAACCCGAGACAGCCGAGCCAGGAGGAGATGGAAAAGCTGTTGAAATGCTGTTACTATGACACGGAAGTAGATTTCTAGGATTTTTCGAAGCGGAGAATAAAAAGAAAAAGACAGACGGATTATTCCTGTTGGGTGGGAATGATCCGTCTGTTTTTCATTCATAGGAAATTACGTCCTATGAATGAAAAAGCCCTCCGGGCGGGATGCGCACCTCGCGGAGGAGAAGAAAAATATTTTGAAGTATGTACAGGCAGATAGTCTGCGGAGATATGATAGAAATGATTTCGCAAACAATTGAAAATAGTCGTATTGCGGTTATAATATAGAAAAGGTAATGTAACATAGCGGTACAAATGAAGGAGGAGTTTTAGTTTATGAAAGGAGGGATGAAAAAAGCTTTTACGGCATTGCTGGCTGCGACTGTTTTGGTTGGTGGGATGCCGGTAAATATGCAGGCGAATGTGATTGCGGAGACAGAAAAAGCGGAATCGGCATCAGAGAAAGTAAATGAAAAATATGCGGATACGGAAGAACTGGATCTGATGGATCGTGAACGTCAGGAGACACAGGCAGGCGAACAGGAGAAACGGGAGAATACGGAGCAGCCAGAGTCGGAAGAAACAGAACAGCCAGACACAGAAGAACAGTCAGAGGAGACAGAGCAGCCAGACACAGAAGAACAGCCGGAGGAGACAGAGCAGCCAGACACAGAAACAGAACTGCCGGAAATGGAAGAAGAAACAGAAGAACGGGAAGAAACTTCAATCAAGGGGGACGCAAGTGAAGAGCAGATTGCAGCGGAACAGAAGGCCTGGACTCTGATTAATAAATATGCAGACCCGGATTACTTTTTAACAGATCCTGAAAGGAATGCTATAACAGATGCCCAGTTTGAGGAATTAAGACAGGCTGCATTACAGGCTGTAGCCGGGTGTACTACACAGTATGAGAAAATAAAAGCGATTATGGCATTTGTTGCGGACAGAACTTATTATGATTATTATGCCTATTATAATAATAAGCCAAGTTATTGGTCACCTTATGAGGTATACGAGCAAAAACGGGCCATGTGTTCGGGTTATGCAAAACTTATGAGAACCTTGTGTATTTCTATTGGGATTCCATGTATGGATTTAGAGGGACATGCACATGAATACAATGCTGTTTATGACAGTGAAAATGCGAAATGGATTTTTGTTGATGCTACATGATGCAGTAGCAACTCTTATACCGTAGATAAAGAATGGGAGTATCATGGGTATTCTTACAGGTGTTTTGATCTGACACCGGAAGAAATTGCAGAATTATCAAGTCATCAGATATATCGGATTGATGGTTTGCTGAAAGATGGGTTGTATTACAGTCTGATTCCTTCTAAGTGGCTCAGAGGAGACTGGTATTTCGAACTGGCTGCCGTAAAAAATAAAAATATCCGTCAGGCAAAGTGTGCCGGATTTGAAGATATTGACGTGCTGGAAGTGAATGATGGAGCGGGTGTGTTTGCAGACTGCACGCTGTTGGAAGAAGCAGATTTGTCACAGACAGGGATAACGGAATTGGAAGGAACATTTGAGGGGTGCAGTGCATTGGAAACGGTGAAATTGCCAGAGAATATAACGAAAATTGGATTTGGCACATTTACAGGCTGCAGTTCACTGGAGAAAATGGATTTATCCCAGACTTTGGTTACAGAAATAGGCGGTAGTGCATTTTCTGCCTGCAGTGGATTAAAAACCGTGAAATTCCCCAAAACATTAACGGCGATTGACAGTTATGCTTTTTTATCCTGTAAAAATTTAACGGGGGAACTTGATCTTTCCCAGACCGCGGTAAAAACAATTGGAATCTGTGCGTTTTATAAGGACGGCGGCGTGCTTGGGAAGATAAGGCTGCCAAAGACGATTACAGAGATTGGCAGCGAAGCATTTTCCTGGGAAACGACAGACGGACCTGAAAAAATATATGTAATAACCAGTCTCTCCAAAGATAAAATCAATGCAGAAGCATTTAAGAGGAATGTTCCGGTTGTCGTGTGTCCATATCTTTATAAAATAAAATTTGACGGCAATGGCGCAGCAAAAGGGAAAATGAGTGAGAAAGCATGTGCGGCGGGTCAGAAGGAAAAACTTTCAAAAAATAAGTTTGAAAAGAAAGGATATACATTTGCAGGCTGGAATAGGCAGCCAGATGGGAAGGGAACCTTTTATGAGGAAAATGCCTATGTAAAAAATCTGACAAAAAAAGCAGATGAGGTCGTAACTTTATATGCCCAGTGGAAAGCAGCACAGTATCAGATTACATATAACCTGAATGGAGGCAAAAATAATAAGAAGAATCCCAAAACATATAAAATCACTTCAAAGACGATAAAACTTTCAAATCCGTCAAAAAAAGGGTATGTGTTTAAAGGATGGTATTGTGATAAAAAATGTACCAAAAAGGTAACCTCTATTAAAAAGGGCAGTACCGGAAAAGTAACACTGTATGCAAAATGGGCAAAGGAAAAGTACACCATTACCTACAAATTAAACGGAGGCAAAAATAATAAGAAAAATCCGAAAATATATACCATTACTTCAAAGATGATAAAACTGGCAGCACCAACAAGAAAAGGGTATGTGTTTAAAGGATGGTACCGTGATAAAAAATGTACCAGAAAGGTAACCTCTATTAAGAAAGGCAGCACGGGGAAAATCACACTGTATGCAAAATGGAAAAAGAAATAAACAAATCCAAAATGTTCCACATAACGGAACAAAGTTTTACATTGTGAAAATGTTACAAAAAAACAGGGAAAAACAGTAAAAAAAATGTTGCTATTTAGACAAAATATGTTAGAATAAATATGTGCGTTTTAGAAAGGCACATAACATGGCTTGATTATGGAAACAAATACGGTGTCCATAATTACATAGTAATTTATTTTAGGAGGAATTATCAAAATGGCAAACAAATGGGTGTATATGTTTAGCGAAGGCGACATGACCATGCGTAACCTGCTTGGCGGTAAAGGTGCCAACCTTGCAGAGATGACAAGCATCGGACTTCCTGTACCACAGGGATTCACAATCACAACAGAGGCTTGTACACAGTACTATGAAGATGGTCGCAAGATCAACGACGAGATCATGGCTCAGGCTATGGAAGGCGTTAAGAAAATGGAAGAGATCAACGGAAAGAAATTCGGCGATCTTGAGAATCCGTTATTAGTATCTGTTCGTTCAGGAGCAAGAGCTTCCATGCCAGGTATGATGGATACCATCTTAAACCTTGGTTTAAATGACGAAGTAGTTGCTGCAATGATCAAAGGTAATCCGGATCCTGCATTCGAGCGTTTCGTATATGACTCATATAGACGTTTCATTCAGATGTTCTCAGATGTAGTTATGGAAGTTGGTAAAAAATACTTTGAGCAGCTCATCGACAAGATGAAAGAAGAGAGAGGCGTTAAATTTGATATCGACCTTACAGCAGCTGACTTAAAAGAGTTAGCAGAGCAGTTCAAGGCTGAGTACAAGAATCAGTTAGGTACAGATTTCCCTTCAGATCCTGTTGAGCAGTTAAAACTTGCTATCGAGGCTGTATTCCGTTCATGGGACAACCCACGTGCAAACGTATATCGTCGTGATAACGATATCCCATATTCCTGGGGTACTGCAGTTAACGTAATGCCTATGGTATTCGGTAACTTAAATAACGAGTCCGGTACAGGTGTTGCATTTACACGTGATCCGGCAACTGGCGAGAACAAACTGATGGGTGAGTTCTTAATCAATGCACAGGGTGAGGACGTAGTTGCAGGTGTTCGTACACCTATGCCAATCGCTCAGATGGAGAAAGAATTCCCTGAGGCATATGCAGACTTCTTAAAAGTTTGTGAGACTCTTGAGAATCATTATCATGATATGCAGGATATGGAGTTCACCGTTGAGAACAAGAAGTTATACATGCTTCAGTGCCGTAACGGTAAGAGAACAGCTCCGGCTGCACTTAAGATCGCTTGCGATTTAGTAGACGAGGGACATAAGACTCCGGAAGAGGCAGTTGCTATGATCGATCCTCGTAACCTTGATACACTGCTTCATCCACAGTTCGATGCAGCTGCACTGAAAGCTGCTGTACCGATGGCTAAAGCACTTGGAGCATCTCCAGGAGCTGCTTGTGGTAAGATCGTATTCACAGCTGATGACGCTGTAGAGTGGGCTGCAAGAGGAGAGAAAGTTATTCTTGTACGTCTTGAGACATCACCAGAAGATATCACAGGTATGAAGTCTGCTCAGGGTATCCTGACAGTTCGTGGTGGTATGACATCACACGCAGCCGTTGTTGCACGTGGTATGGGAACATGCTGTGTATCTGGTTGTGGTGACATCAACATGGATGAAGAAAACAAGAAATTCACACTTGGTGGAAAAGAATACCATGAAGGAGATGCAATCTCTCTTGATGGATCTACAGGTAACATTTATGACGGAATCATCCCGACTGTAGACGCTACAATCGCAGGTGAATTCGGAAGAATCATGGGATGGGCTGACAAGTACAGAACTATGAAAGTTCGTACAAATGCTGATACACCAGCTGATGCTAAGAAAGCTCGCGAACTTGGTGCTGAAGGTATCGGACTTTGCCGTACAGAGCATATGTTCTTCGAAGGCAACAGAATTGATGCATTCCGTGAAATGATCTGCTCTGAAACAGTAGAAGAAAGAGAAGCAGCTCTGGAGAAGATCTTACCTGAACAGCAGGGAGATTTCGAGAAGCTGTATGAGGCTCTGGAAGGCAACCCAGTTACCATTCGTTTCCTGGATCCGCCTCTGCATGAGTTCGTTCCTACTGAGGAAGAGGATATTAAGAAACTGGCTGACGCACAGGGCAAGACTGTTGAACAGATCAAGGCTATCTGTGATGCGCTTCACGAATTCAACCCAATGATGGGACACCGTGGCTGCCGTCTGGCTGTTACCTATCCTGAAATCGCCAAGATGCAGACAAGAGCTGTTATTCGTGCAGCTATCAATGTTAAGAAGGCTCATGCAGACTGGAATGTTTGCCCAGAGATCATGATCCCTCTGATCTGCGATACAAAGGAATTAAAGTATGTTAAGAAGATCGTTGTTGAGACCGCTGATGCAGAGATCGCAGCAGCTGGTGTTGATCTGAAATATGAAGTTGGTACTATGATCGAGATCCCAAGAGCAGCTTTAACTGCTGATGAGATCGCTAAGGATGCTGAATTCTTCTGCTTCGGTACCAATGACTTAACCCAGATGACTTACGGATTCTCCCGTGATGATGCTGGCAAGTTCTTAAATGCTTACTATGATGCTAAGATCTTCGAGAATGATCCATTTGCAAAACTGGATCAGACTGGTGTAGGCAAGCTGATGGAAATGGCTATTAAGTTAGGAAAGGCTACACGTCCTGAACTTCATGTTGGTATCTGCGGCGAGCACGGCGGTGACCCAAGCTCCGTAGAATTCTGCCATAAGATTGGACTGGACTATGTATCCTGCTCACCATTCCGTGTACCGATCGCCCGCTTAGCAGCAGCACAGGCAGCTCTGGAAGATTAATTACAGAGATTAAAACAGGCTGATCGATTAAAAATTGTTATATAAGGGATAAAAGTGACAGCGTCGGAGGAAACTTCGGCGCTGTTGCTTTTGGCGGATGCATACAGAAAAAATCTTTCTTAATAAATCTTACGGAAGTTTGATATTTTTGTGAAACGCTTTACTGTATGAGGTGAAAATGCTATGATGGGAACAGCTGGTGTCCCGGCTGCCAGATGCCTATATGTCTTTTCGTGCAGATATGCAGACATTATAGCTACTTGGCAACACTTTCATAGTAGAGAAAGGAATTATAACAAAAAATGAAAAAATGGATGAAGATCTGCCTGATGGCAGCAGCATCTGCTATGTTATTAGCAGGCTGCAGTACAAAGGATAATGCGGCAGGAACAACTGCAGTTGAAACAACTGCAAAGGTAGAAGATACAAAAGAAACAGAAAAAATAGATAAGACAACCCAGGCAGCAGTCAGTGAAACTACAGAAGCAGCAGAGGAAAACAGTGAACTGGATCTGAGGGCAGCTGCCGGAAAGCACCATGTAGAGATCAATGTAAAAGATTATGGCACTATTAACGTAGAATTAGATGGAGATGCAGCTCCTGTTACTGTTGCAAACTTCCTTGATCTGGCTGGAAATGGTTTTTATGACGGACTTACTTTCCATCGCATTATCAGTGGTTTTATGATCCAGGGGGGTGATCCGTTGGGCACTGGTATGGGCGGTTCTGAGCGTGAGATCAAAGGTGAATTTGACTCTAATGGCGTGAAAAATACATTATCCCATACAAGAGGGGCTATTTCCATGGCAAGATCCCAGCGTAAGGATAGTGCAAGCTCCCAGTTCTTTATTGTGCATAAAGACAGCACTTTCTTAGATGGTGAATATGCCTGCTTTGGTTATGTAACAGATGGTATGGAAGTGGTAGATGCCATTTGTGAAGATACTAAGGTAGAAGATAACAACGGAACAGTTGCAAAGGAAAATCAGCCGGTGATCGAGAGTATTAAAGTGATCGATTAATGTGGCAGCTTCAGGAAAGGTTTCAAGAGAACATATACCTGAAAAGGGGTAAAAGAATGAGAAAAAATGTAGGAAAAAAGAAATTGCTTTTAACAGTCCTGTCAGCACTGGCATTGTCTTTAGCTGCTACCATAGGAGCTTTTGCAGATGAAAGTGATACATCCAGACTGGTTTCAGGCACAAAGATCAATGGAATAGGTGTAGGGGGACTTACACCGGATGAGGCGAAAAGCAGGATTGAAGGTTTTTATGCCGGGGAGTACAGTCTTCGCATAAAGGAAAAAAATGGAAAAGAGGAGAGCATTAAAGGTAGCGATATCGGCTATCAGGTAACGGTTTCCGGCAATATCCAGGAAATCTTAGACAACCAAAATGCTTCCGGTCGTGTGGCAGGACCTTCCGGGAATAATACCCACACAATGGAAGTGTCTGCCCGGTATAATGAAGAAGCGTTAAACAGCAAGATAAGCGGATTATCCTGTATCAGCGGCGGAAGCATTATAACTACGAAAGATGCATCTATTTCCCCATATGAAGAAGGCAAGGATTTTACCATTATCCCGGCAGTACAGGGAAATGACGTAGATCCGGAAAAGACAAAGCAGGTGCTCACAGCAGTGGTGAGATCCGGCAGTAAAGAAGTTTCATTAGAAGAAACCGGTTGCTACCGTACGGTTGGTGTCTGGGAAAACGATGAAAATCTGAAGGCTTTATGTGATGCCATGAACAGCCGCAGGAAAAAACAGCTGCGATATGTATTTGGAGATGCATCAGAAGTGCTTTCCGGTGAGACCATATCCAGCTGGATAACAGGAAGCAGTAATGGTCAGGTAACCTTGGATCAGGAGAAAGTTGCTGCGTTTGTGGCAAATCTGGCAGCAGCTTATGATACAGCAGGAAAGATGCGTACCTTTACGGGGGTATCTGGCGCTGAGTATCAGCTTACCGGTCCTTATGGCTGGAAGATCGACCAGGCAGGTGAGATCGCAGCACTTACAGAGCTGATCCAGAGCGGCTCTGTATGGCAGAATGGTGACAGCGCAGACAGAGAGCCTGTTTACAGCCAGAGTGCAGCTTCCAGAGCAGGCAGTGACTGGGGAAATACTTATGCGCAGGTAGATCTGGCCGGACAGCATGTGTACATGATCAAAGATGGTGCCTGTGTGTGGGATGCTCCTTGCGTAACTGGAAATGTGTCAAAGGCATATACTACACCAGATGGTATCTACAGTCTGACTTATAAGGAAAAAGACCGTATCCTTCGGGGAAAGAAACTGGATAACGGCAAGTATGAATATGAAAGCCATGTGGATTACTGGATGCCATTTAATGGTGGTATCGGATTTCATGATGCTTCCTGGAGAAATAAGTTTGGAGGAACGATTTATCAGACAAGTGGAAGCCATGGCTGCGTAAATCTTCCGCCTGCAAGTGTTCCGGCCTTTTATGATATGCTTTATAAGGGAATACCGGTGATCTGCACACCATAAGAGATGAGATCACATCCCAGTATTGTCGGAATGTGGGCGTGGCAGGGCAGAGCTTTTTGATGTAGACAGGAACCGTCACTGTGTAATATGGACATACAAAAATAGATGGGACCATATTGGCTCCATCTGTTTTTAAAATTGTGGGAGTGCAAAGCACGTAGCAATTCAGTATCAGAGGGGGCAAAATACCTTTTGCCCCCAATATCGTTTTATATAGTTTCATCTGTTTCAGGTGTCATTTCCCCATATTCCAGAGTTTCTTTTAAGGGTACATTTTTCCAGGGAAGGATAGGCTGTAAGCGCATCTCTACAGTAATGTCTTTGCGGTTATACAGTTTGCGGAAGTTTGTGATGATGCGTTTTAATACCATTTCGCCTTTTTCAGCTGTTACAGTAGGAAGCAGGATCAGATACTGGCTGATACTGTAGCGGGTGAAAACATCACTGCACCGTAAGGAGTTTAAATTAAAATAGAGGTATTTAAGTGCTCCATGGCTTTTTGTAAGATCATGCTTTTTGGAACGTTTCCATCAATACCGGTAATGGTCAGCAGACAAAGATAAATAGAATCACCGGTACGCTGGATGGAACGGCGCTCTAACTGGAAAAGATCACGAAATACTGGATATTCACAGTAGAAAGCCCCGCCGCTGCCTTCTTCGTTTAAAGCAGTCTGTATGGAGTCAAGATTGGTATTGATACCCCGTTCGCTGTTGCGGATGGTATTATACAGGTCCTTAAAATGTTCCGTTGGTGAAATGGAAAATTCATTATAAAACATATCTAAGGTGTTGCTGTATTCTTCTAATGCCTGACTTGTATGTCCGTCTTTAAATAAAGAATAGACCAGATAATAATGGAATTCTTCATCGAAGGGTTCAATCCCGATGGCTGTCTGGCAGACAGAAGTGATCTGTCCGTAAGCCTGTTTGTCCAAAAGCAGCTGAATGGTCTTGTAAACCAGCTTCTGGTACAGAGAATGATAATAAGCGCTGATGGGAATGACCCATGATTCATATTCTGATTTTGGTAGGAAGTCTCCCTTATAAAGAGCCAGGCCATCCAGACACAGTTTAAGGCTTTCTTCAGCAGAAAGAGAACTGCTTAGGGCCTTGTTGCAGATGGATTCAAATTCATCAATGTCAAGGACTGTATGATATTCCTGGGTCCAGGCATAGGTGCCTCTTTGCTGGACTAAAAGCTTTTGTGGGGAGATCCCCAGTGGTTCTAACAGTTTGCGGGAGCGGAACATAAGGGTCTTTAATGCACCACTTGGATTGGCTCCTGTTTCATCTGCCCAGATAATGTGGATCAGTTCTGCAGGGCTGATCTCTTTTTTCTGGAAAACTATCAGATATTCCAGTAAGGCCCATGGCTTTTTTGACTGGTTTCTGTTATCGTTGATCTGAAGGTCTCCTGTTTTAATGGAAAAACCGCCAAGAGTTTGTACATAGATCATTGGTTTCTGATCAGAAGAAGATGGCATAATGACAAGTCTCCTTATCTATATAAATTTAAGATATGAACGTTAAATACATATCTTAAGTATAACTATGCGGTTTAAAAATGTCCAGTTTATTCCTGAAAAAAATACAAAAACCGTAGTGTTTTGTAACCGTTTTGTAACCACTGTCTGGTATACTGATAGCAGTATAGGTGTTAAAAACCTTTTGACACCTGCCCGGCATCATGGTATAAAATAGTAACCTATATAATAATGACTATATTGAGATGGTACGAAACAGAAAAGTGGGTGAGAAAATGTCAATAGCGAAAACTGGATCCATACCTAACTCTTATCGACAGGTTCATATTGCTGTTGATGATTTTGAAAAGAGGATCTTAAAAGGAAGAATCTATCATGAAAGCAAAAATGGTGGCATTGCTTTTTACAGCCTGTCAGAAATGGTGTTTGTGTTAGAGGAATTGTTTGATGAGATCCATTATCCTATGAAGAGTGTGGATCCGCGCAATTTCGGAAAAAAAGACTGGCTGGATCTGATGGAAGATGAGACAGAAAACCGTATGGAGATGTTAGAGCCTGAAAATACGGGAAAACTGGCAGATTTCTGTCTTCATGTACAGTACCGCTACTATGCTTCCTGGCAGGGAGTGATCGAACAGCTGGGCAGTGAAGTTAAAAGCCGTTTTGACAGTTTTATGGAGCTGATGGACTTTTTTGACCAACAGCTGGGATCAGGAGTTACCAGGCTTCCATATGGTCTTGGAAAAAAGATGTGTGAAGTAGCAGTGCGCAATTATGAAGACCATAATATGAGTGGTGATGTATCTCATCCTGCAGTAGAAGACCGCAGGATCTTCTATAATGAATTTGAATTAAGGGAAAAGATTGCAGAGATGATTGATCCTCTTCCTGAAAATGCAAAGGAACATTCTGTGATCATCCCGCGCAGCTTCTATGTGGAAAATGGAAATTATGGTCCGGCAACTTTTGTAGTACGTGTACTGTTCCGCAGAAATGCCACATGGCAGGGAACCATTGGCTGGAAGGAAAAACGCTGCCAGGTAAGCTTTAGAAGTTTTATGGAACTGCTTTTACTGATGCACGAGGCAGTGGCAAGATCCGGACAGTGGCAGAAAAAAACAGTGAAAAAGCAGATTTATACAGCATAAAGGAAAGAAAGCATGGAAGACAACAAAAAAAGCGGCAGAGGTACTCTGTGGAAAATAGTGGTCTGCGTTGCTCTTCTGGTGTTTTTTGTAAGCGGCGGCCTGACTTTGCACAGTTATCTTGCAGATAAAAGAGCCCAGGAAGAGTATGAACGTCTTGCAAGGGAAGCTGCCCAGACAACCCAGGAGACCATTACAATAGAAGAAACGGAAAAACAGGAACTGGAGACAGAACCTGAAAAAGAGGAATACCAGTCACCCTATGATTTTGAAAAATTAAAAGAGGAAAATCCTGATACTATCGGCTGGATCCATATTCCGGATACGAAGATCAGTTATCCTATTGTACAGGGAACAGATAATGATTTTTACCTGAAACATGATTTCAACGGGGAAGCAAGTGTAGCAGGAAGTATTTATCTGGATTATGAAAGCGAAGGAGATTTTGAGGGAAGAAATAATATCCTTTACGGACACAATATGAAGAACGGAAGCATGTTTAAAGATATTGTCCGCTATAAAGATCCTTCTTATTTTAAAGAGCATCAGTATTTTTCTATTTATACTCCTGAACGGGAGATACGTTTAAAGGCGGTATCCTGCTATTATGGAGAGGCAAAGCCTATTGTGCGCAAGACCCGTTTTAAGAGTCAGGAAGCTTTTGATGAGTTTGTAAAAGAGATGATCGCCCCATGCTCCTATGCAGAAACCGTAGAATACCCGGTGAAAGCACTGTATACATTTGTAACCTGCAGCTATGAGATTAATGATGCAAGAACTTTTCTGTTTGCTGTAGAGGCAGATGAAGAGGGAAATGAGATCACGGCGGATGAAGAGTATCAGCAGAAGATGACAGACCTGATGATCAAAAAGGCAGAGGAAGCAGAGGCAGTTTCTAAGGAAACTGGGAAAAAGTAGGAAAATATAGTGGAAAATATGGCATGTTAGAATAAAATTACTATTGGAAAAGCGGAGCAGTTATGCTATACTAAGCGGGCAAATGCTGATTTATATAAAAATCAGCAGTCAGGAAGGCTGTTTCGCAAAAGAAGCCAAGGAAAACGAAGAAGTCATACCTGGTAACGGGTATGGCTTTCATTTATGGTGATGTTACCACCAAGGTGACATGTCTGTTTGGTATGAAGACAGGTGTTTTTTGATATCAGACTTTCAAATTACAGGCATAAAGGAGAGAACAATTATGAAAAGAAATGTAATGAGAACAATGAGCCTGGCATTTGCTGGAATAATGGCAGCAGGTGCATTAACAGCATGCGGCGGAAGTAATACAGCAGCTCCAGCAGAGCAGACAAGCGCAGCGGGAGAAAGCACATCTAAGGAAGCTGCTGCTGAATCTGGCGAAAAGAAGGTTTTAAAGGTAGCAATGGAGTGTGCATATGCACCATATAACTGGACACAGCCAAATGATTCCAATGGTGCTGTACCGATCAATGACAGTAATGAATATGCTTATGGATATGATGTTATGATGGCTAAGAAGATCTGTGATGAGTTAGGATATGATCTGCAGATTGTCCGCCTTGACTGGGAT
>OMFD01000202.1_pt1 | contig 39488 bp, 30 predicted proteins | sample 1645541 | NCBI WGS metagenome assembly OMFD01 (sample SAMEA103958149, study PRJEB25191) | human gut metagenome | biome: human-associated habitat [ENVO:00009003]; feature: intestine environment [ENVO:2100002]; material: feces | place: Germany | collected 2013/2015
CACGCATCCTCCGTGTCAATCAGCGGAGTGATTGACACGGGAGTGAACAGTAACTAGCCTTTAACTGCTCCTGCTACAACGCCTTCGATAATATATCTCTGGCAGAACAGGTAGAAGATGATGATCGGCACAATTGCAAGAACCAGAGTTCCCATCATTGCTCCCATATCAACTGATCCATATCCACCCTTCAGATACTGGACTGCCATCGGTACTGTCTTATATTTTCTCTGATCCAGTACAAGTGATGGAAGCAGATAGTCGTTCCAGATCCACATTGCCTGAAGAATTGTAACTGTTACACAAGTCGGTTTTGCAATCGGAAGTACAACTTTGAAGAATGTCTGGATTGGTGTACAACCATCGATCATTGCAGCTTCTTCAATCTCCAGTGGAATGGATTTCATGAATCCGGTGAACATAAAGACGGAAAGTCCTGCACCAAATCCAAGATAGATCACAATCAGTCCCCATGGATTTCCCATATGAAGCATATTTGCAATCTTAGATAATGTAAACATTTCCATCTGGAATGGTACGATCATTGCAAACAGACAAAGCATATATAAGACTTTTGTGAACTTTGTCTTCACACGACAGATATACCATGCACACATGGAGCAGCATAAGATGATCACTGCTACAGATAAGATTGTGATAAACAAACTCCATCCAAATGCCTGAATCAATCCTGTCTGTTTAATACCACGGATATAGTTCTCTAATCCGACATACATCTTTCCGGTCGGTATCTCGAACGGGGCTTTACTGATATAGGCTTTTTTCTTAAAGGAGTTGATAAATACCAGTACGATCGGATACAGATACAGCAGACTGAGTACTGTAAAAATAACAGTTAATAATGTGCCATGTTTTACTTTTTTATTCATTACTGCTGCACCTCCTTTGATGTTGTCATTTTATTCTGAATTAATGCGATCACTCCTACAATAATGAAGAAGATAACTGCTTTTGCCTGTCCTACACCTTCCCAACCGGTTCTTCCATAGAATGTATTATAAATGTTCAGGGCAAGCATTTCTGACATCTTGTCCGGTCCACCGTTTGTCAATGCAAGGTTCTGGTCGAAAAGTTTGAATCCGTTTGTAAGTGTCAGGAAAGTACAGATTGTGATGGATGGCATAACCATCGGAATTGTAACATATCTTAAAAGCTGTACTTTATTTGCTCCGTCGATCTCCGCTGCCTCGATCAGCTCTCCAGGAATATTCTGAATACCTGAGATGTAGATGATCATCATGTATCCAATCTGCTGCCAGAGCATCAGGATAACTAATCCCAAGAAACCATATTTTGAAGAATATGTAAGTGTTTTCTGGAAATGTGCCAGAATACCGTTTAATAACAGCTGCCATACATATCCAAGTACGATACCACCGATCAGATTTGGCATAAAGAATACGGTACGGAAAATATTAGTTCCCTTAATCTTCTTTGTCAAAAGCATTGCTACCGCAAAAGCGAAAATGTTGATCAGTAATACTGTTACGATCGTAAATAATGCAGTAAACCAGAGAGAGTGAAGGAAATCCCCATCTCCCAGTATCTTTGCATAGTTGCCAAGTCCAATAAATCTGGCATCTGTTACCGTTGTAAACTTGCAGAACGAAAGGTATACACCTAACACGAATGGTGCAAGGAAACCTATCGTGAATGCAATCAGCGTCGGCAATACAAATACCGGAAAATATCTTTTTATAGCTTTTTGCATGTTCTTCTCCTCCTGTCCCTCTTTCTGTAAAAAGGTCTGTCTCTTTTTACACTTCTAATAACACACTTTCAGCCTGCCCCCGGTATTCTCGTTGGCAGGCTGCATACTATTTCTCTATTTCACAGCCTTTTTATCTGTCGGTCCTGTGAAAAGCCTTTTTTATTCATTTGCTGCTGCGTATTCTTCAGCCCATCCATCAACGAATGCTGTCTGTACACTATCCCATGTGCCTGTGCCCTGTGCATAGTTCAGAAGAGCACCACCAAGATTGTTCTTCCAGTTCTCAGATGGCATTGTTGTAAAGTTCCAGCTTACTGGTGTCTTTCCAGCCTTTGTGTACTCGGCATTTGCTTTTACAAGCGGGTTGTCCGGAAGGTAATCTGCGAATGTTGTAAACGGTGTTACGAATCCCATCTGATTTGCCAGCATGTCACGACCTTCGTCACTCTCAACTACCCATTTCATGAAATCAAGTGTTGCCTGAATATCTTCTTCAGAAGCGTTTTTATTTACACACCAGTAGTTCTCTGATCCTGTACAAAGTCCCTGGTTCTCTTCTCCATCAACTCCGATGTAGATTGGAAGCATTCCCATATCTTCTTCTGCTACTTCGTTATCTTTGATATCATTGTAAGCCCATGTACCATTCTGATAGAATACTGCTTCACCAAGTGAGAATTCGCTTGCTGCGTCATCTCCTGTCTTAGAAGAGATCATAGATGGCTCACATGTAGAGTTGTTCAGATACAGATCCCAGATCTGTTTGTAGTTGTCAAGGTATGTTCCCTTGATAGCATCTGTACTATCAATTCCGTCTGCCTTGTACTCATAGTAGATTGGCAGGTTTGCAAGGTGAGTCTTGAATCTCCAGTCAGAAGAAGAATCCATTCCTGCTGAAGTGAAAGCTCCTTCTACTCCAAGATCATCTTTATGTGCCTGAATCTCTTCTGCAACTGTCTTAAGTGCCTGGAAGTTATTCAGCTCATCGATGGATTTGATGCTTGCATCCGGCAGTTCGAAGTATTTGTTCAGAAGTGCTTTGTTGTAGATCAGACCATAAGTCTCAATAACATAAGCGATTCCGTCTACTGCATCACCATCTTTTAATACATAGTCATCAGACTCAACATCTTTGTAAACGTCACTTTTTGAAAGGTCATAGCAATAATCCTTCCATGTAGCAAGTCCAACCGGTCCGTTTACCTGGAACAATGTTGGGGCCTCGTCTTTTGCCATCTCTGATTTCAGCTGTGACTCGTATGTTCCTGATGCAGCTGTCTGTACATCAACCTTAACACCAGTTTCATCTGTGTACTCTTTAGCAAGTTCTACCCACTGATCAGCCTGCTCTGGTTTGAAGTTCAGATAATAAACTTTTCCGGATGACTTATCTCCTTTTGCTGTTTCATCTCCGCCTGATGTGCTTCCACATCCTGCAAGCATTCCGCCTGCCATTGAAGCTGCAAGTACAAGTGCAAGAATCTTTTTCTTCTTCATAATAGAATCCTCCTTTTATTACTACTTGTCTTTGTTTTTCTTGATGATGTTATTATAAGAAAAAGTTCCAAAATAAGATATAATAAAATTCCAAGAAACATAACACTATTTCAAGATTATTGTAATTTTTGAAGATTTTGTGTATGATACAAGAGTTCATAAAGAGTCAAATCAGAAAGGATGTGTCTGTTTTTATGCCATCAGACACGACAGGATAGAAAAAGATGGATCGTACGATCAACTATCAGATAACAGAAGAAGCGGACGGCCTGCGTATCGAGCAGTTCCTGCGTCACCAGGGCTACTCCTACCAGAACATCACTCAGTTAAAAAAGATGCCGGAAAGTATTTTAAAAAACGGAGTCTGGGAATATATGCGTTCACTACTTGCTGCTGGAGATATTCTCACAGTACATATTCAGGAAAATGAAAGTTCACCGAATATTCCTCCTGTCGAACTGCCGCTTAGCATTATATATGAAGACGAAGATATCCTTGTTGTCAACAAACCTGCCGGAATGCCGATCCATCCATCACTGAATAATTATGAGAATTCTCTGGCAAATGGACTAATGTGGTATTATACAGAGCAGGGAAAGCCTTTTATCTTCCGCTGCACGAACCGCCTGGACCGTGACACTTCAGGACTGACTGTCATTGCCAAGCACCTGATCAGTTCCAGCATCCTATCTTCCATGGGCGCACGACACGAGATCAAGCGTGAATATCTCGCGATCGTCCGTGGCAGTGTAACACCTCCATCCGGCACGATTGATGCACCACTCGCCCGCACCGGCAGTTCCATGATTGAGCGAAAAGTAGACTTCAAGCATGGAGAGCGTGCAGTCACACATTATAAAGTTGTAGAAGAAAAAAACGGGCACAGCCTTGTCTCTCTTATCTTAGAGACCGGCCGTACCCATCAGATCCGTGTCCATATGCAATATTTAGGATTCCCACTTGTCGGTGATTATCTATATAATCCGGATATGGAATACATCCACCGCCAGGCATTACATTCCTGGAAGCTCTCCTTTATTCATCCGATCACAAAGGAGCCGATGGAATTCACAGCGGAATTACCGAAAGATATGAAGAAGATTCTTATTTAAAGAACACTATGCGCGAAAACACTCCCCGCCACAAATCAGGGAGTGTTTTTCTATCTATTCTTATACACTAAGCTTCTTATCTGCCATCCATCCACTAAGTAAAAATACCGCTACACAGATTATAATGTAGTATACAAGATATCCGACACCAAAGAATGAATTTCCTGCTACTTCTACATTCGGAAGTACATTGCTGATCAGATTATAAATCTTTTCTATTATAAATATAATCACAAAGAAAGCTACGATTGAGATTCCTCCTGCATATTTTGAATCCCTTAAAATAGTTCGAGAAACGATTACCGCAAGATAACCAACCATCACAACCTCTGTCCATCCGACAAAGAGGCAGAGAAGATTCCAGATAATCTGTGCGATCAGCTGCCCTTCGCCTGACACTCGTATAAAACTATCTCTTATAATCGCAAATACATTTCCAAGTTCTCCGACATACTGGATCGTCCCTACAAAACAAAGCAGTCCGGCAATCGCATAAAGTGCAAACACGAAAAACATCTGTGCGATCGCTACAACAAATTTTGCTCCAAGAATTTCCCATACGGATTTCGGAGTCATCCAGATCATATAGCTTTGCTTTGTTTTCAAATCTCTGTTCAGAATCAGAATACTCTCAATTCCCATATAGAACACTACAAAAAACGATCCGACTAATAAAAGCGTTGCACTGATTCCCATCAATGCATCCTTTTCAACCAGCATACCTCCAAAAAATGTAAGCACACAGACAGCTAAAGCTACCATAACAATCATTCTCGAAGTCCGCTGTTTCTTCCATTCATATTTCATTAATTTTCCCATCGTTACTCCCTCCTTACATCTTCTGCAGATAAAGCTCTGCAAGTGAATTTCCCGTTGTCATTCTCTCTGTCTCAACATTCACGACATCCACAAGCTGTCCATCTTTTATAAAAATCGCATCCTCAATAAAGCTTTCTACCTCTTCAATCAAATGGGTAGAGATCACCATTGTACGATTCTCATCTGCTTCTTCCAGGATCAAAGCAATGATCTCTTCTCTCGCTTTATAGTCCACACCGTTCAAAGGCTCATCTAACAAGAGAAGATCTGCTTTTCTCGCCAATGTCGCTGCCGCTTTCAGCTTGGCATTCATTCCGCTTGACATTGCAGATGCTTTCATCTCTTCATTCAAGCCCAGGCGTTCAATTGTTTTTCTAAACTGCTCTCTGTCAAAATCCTCAAAGAAATCTGCATAATATTCTTCTACATCTTTTACCTTCATATAACTATAGAAAAATGGTTCCGTTGACATATATGCGATGGATGCTTTGTCCTGATAGCTAAGCGGATGTCCCTCAAATAAAATTTCTCCCTCTGTTGGCTGTGTCAGTCCCGCTGCCATCTTCATAAGTGTCGTCTTACCACTTCCATTTTCTCCGAGAAGACCATAAATCGTGCCCTTTTTCAACTTCAAAGTAAGCTCTTTAACTGCTTCTTTATTCCCGAATTTCTTTGTGATATTTCTGTACTCTAACATCATTTCTGCTCCTCCTCGTAATCGGCAATCTGCTCAATAATCTCGCCTTTCTGAAATCCAAGATCACGCATCTCGTGTACAAAATTCTTCAACAGCTCTTCTGCCATCTCCTTCTTCACATTGTCAAACATATACTCCTCCTCCGACACAAATGTACCGATTCCACGCTTCGTGTAACAATATCCTGCCATCTCCATCTCCCGGTAGATTCTCGCCGCTGTGTTCTGATTCACTTTATACAAAACTGCAAGCTCCCTGTTCGATGGCATCTTCTCACCCGGTTTCAACTCGCCCTTTACCATCTTTTTCTTAAGCTCGTTGATCACCTGAAGATAGATTGGACTTCCTGAATTATATTCCATGTAATTCCTCCATTTATCTTTTTTGCATTTGCTGTATCAGTGCTATAGTTAGATAGTACACTAGGTTTTTAGTTTTGTCAATATAAATATGCATAAAAAAATAGACGTCCTTGCTTGGCGGCAAACGTCTATTTTTTAATACTTTGCTACTGTAATTTACTCAATCTGCCAGTCAATCGGCTCAATCCCATTCTTCTCCAGAAATGCATTTGTCTGACTGAATGGCTTGCTTCCAAAGAAACCTCTGTAAGCAGCCAGCGGGCTTGGATGAGGTGCTTCCAGGATAAGATGCTTTGGATTCGTAAGCATTCTCTTCTTCCTCTGTGCAGGTGCACCCCACAGAATAAAGACAATCGGTCTGTCCTGGCTGTTCAGCGCCAGAATCGCTGCATCTGTGAATTCTTCCCATCCGATTCCTCTGTGAGAATTCGCCTGATGTGCTCGTACTGTCAGCACAGTGTTCAACATTAATACACCCTGCTCGGCCCATTTTGTCAGACACCCATGATTTGGGATTGTGCAGCCGAGATCATCATGGAGTTCTTTATAGATATTCACAAGTGACGGTGGAATATCTACACCTTTCTGCACGGAAAAGCTTAATCCATGTGCCTGACCGTTATTATGATAAGGATCCTGCCCAAGGATCACAACCTTCACATCCTTCAGCGGAGTCAGATGAAATGCATTGAAAATATCTTGTGCCGGTGGAAAGATCAATTTTGTCCTGTATTCCTCATTTACCGTCTCAAATAATTTCCTATAATAAGGCTTGGAAAACTCTCCTTTCAATGCCTCATACCAGTCTCCATTCAAACCACTCATAGTTCCTGCTCTCCTCTTCTTTCTGCTTCAACAATTCTCTACAATCTGACAGAAATTCCTTCGTTTCTTAAATACTCTTTTACTTCTTTAATTTCCAATTCCTTATAATGGAACAAAGATGCTGCCAGTGCCGCATCTGCACCACCGTCTGTCAGTGCCTCTTTAAAATGCTCCAACGTTCCGGCTCCACCGGACGCGATTACAGGAATCGATACACTGTCAGCAATCGCACGTGTCAGTTCCAGATCATATCCAGCCTTCGTTCCGTCACCGTCCATACTTGTCAGAAGAATCTCACCTGCACCAAGGGACTCTACTTTCTTCGCCCACTCGACTGCATCGATACCGACATCCAGACGTCCACCGTTCTTATAAATATTCCATCCTGTTCCGTCTGCTCTTTTCTTTGCATCAATCGCCACTACTACACACTGGCTTCCAAACTTCTCTGCCGCTTCACGGATCAGCTCCGGTCTGTTGATTGCAGAAGAATTGATTGAAATCTTATCCGCACCTTCTCTTAACAATGCACGGAAATCATCAACTGTCCGGATTCCTCCGCCGACAGTATACGGAATAAACACACATTCCGCAACCTTTCGTACCATATCAACAACCGTTCCTCTATCATCTGAAGAAGCTGTGATATCCAGAAATACAAGTTCATCAGCTCCTGCCTTATCATATGCCTTTGCAATCTCCACCGGGTCTCCGGCATCCTGAAGATCAACAAAGTTCACACCTTTTACAACACGTCCGGCATTCACATCCAGACATGGGATAATTCTTTTTGTAAACATTCTCGCACTCCTCCTACAGCTCTACAAAGTTTTTCAGAATCTTCAGTCCTACATCACTGCTCTTCTCCGGATGGAACTGGCATGCGAAAATATTGTCCTTCTCAACAGACGCATGGATATGTGTTGTATACTCTGTTGATGCCTTGACAATCTGTTCCTCTTCTGCTTTCAGATAATAAGAATGTACAAAATATACATAAGAATTCTCAGCGATTCCCTTAAAAAGTCTTCCATCATTCTCTAAATGAAGGGAATTCCATCCCATATGGGGAATCTTATATCCTTCTTTATCAGGTATCCTTAAGATCTCACCCTTTAGAATTCCAAGTCCTTCTACACCCGGAGCCTCATCGCTGTGCTCAAATAAAAGCTGCAATCCAAGGCAAATTCCAAGAAATGGTGTTCCCTTTTCTGTAACCTCGCAGATTACTTCATCAAGTCCTGACTGTTTTAATTTCTCCATAGCATCTCCAAATGCACCGACACCCGGAAGAATCACTTTATCTGCATGAAGGATCTCATCTCTGTCCGCTGTAACTATAACATTCTGTCCAAGTGCAAGCAATGCTTTCTCAACACTGCGGATATTACCGGCATCATAATCAATTATTGCTATCATTAGCCTACCTCTTATCTGTAATCTATTTTCTATACTTTACCACACTTCGCGTCGAGTTCAAACCAAAATTCGACTCCATTGTCATAATTTTTCACGCCGTACCCCTGATGGAAAGATTCCATGATTGCCTTAACGATTGAAAGTCCAATCCCATTTCCACCATATTCACGTGTATGTGCTTTATCCACTTTATAAAATTTATCCCACAGTTTTGGTACATCCTCTTCTGGAATCGGTTTTCCACTATTAAAGACGGAAACACATACTTTTCCATCCATTGAAACGATCTTCACTTCGATCCGCTTCTCATTTCCGACATGATGAATCGCATTCGTAAGATAATTCCGTACAACCTGTTCTGTCTTAAACTCATCTGCCCAGACATAAGCTGTCTCATCAGCAATAAAATCTACATTCGCATTAACCTGTTGGATCAGAATATCACAACTTGCAATAACACCTTTCACAAGCTTCACAATATCAAACCGTTCAAATTCCACTTCATCTGTACCGAATTCCAACTGATTCAGTGTCAGCAGATTCTTGACCATCCGGTTCATCTTTCCTGCTTCATCAATAATGACATCACAGTAAAACTCTGTACTTTCCGGGTCGTCATTGATTCCTTCTTTTAACCCTTCGGCATATCCCTGGATTAATGCGATTGGTGTCTTCAGCTCGTGGGAAACATTTCCAAGAAATTCATTTCTCATATTTTCAAGTTTCTCTTTCTGCTCAATGTCCTGCTGCAGCTGATTATTCGCAGTCTTCAATTCAGATATTGTCTTTTCCAGCTGATCTGACATTTTATTAAAATTCTCGCCCAGAACACCAATCTCATTCTTTCCGCCGCTCGTATACTTCGCATCAAAATTCAGATTTGCCATATCTTCGGAAAGTCTTGCCAGTTCCAACACTGGTTTTGTAATCCTTCGTGAAAAAATCCATACAAGGATTCCTCCAAAGAACATTCCGAAAATTCCAAGATAAATCAGAAACTGATTGGCAAGATTGGCACTTTCACGAATACTGTCCAACGGGCTTCGCATTGTAACAAACACACTATCACTTAAATACCCCCACATTTCCAGATAATCCGTACCGCTCTGTGGATCCTGGATTTTACGAACCACATAATCGTCCGAATGCTTGAGAATCTTTTCCTGATCATCATCTTTCAGGAAGAAAATACGGAGCATCTGTTTGTACAGGAAACCTTCTTCCTTTACATTTGTAAATACAACCTTTCCATCGTCAGAAATATCCATCGCGCAGACATCAATATTCGTTTTTTCAAGTTCCGACACAAGTTTCTTCTGCACTGTCTCATTTCCAAGATTTCCATTGTTCACTGCTTCACTCATTTCCTCATACATCTCAATCAGATCTTTCTGCTTATGAGACATATAATATCGTCCAAGAAACCCCGTATTAACAATGAAAACTAACATCAGAACAAACACTAGAAGTCCAACAAAAATAGCTGTCATCTGTCCGCTCAACGTATATTTCAATTCTCTTTTTGCTTTCTTCATCTGATTTATTTCTCCGCGCTCTGAACTTCAAACTTATATCCCATGCCCCAGATTGTTTTGATATATTCGCCCTTATCGCCTAATTTACTTCTCAGTTTCTTCACATGTGTATCAATTGTTCTTGCATCACCAAAATAATCATAATTCCATACATTATTCAATATTTTCTCTCTGGAAAGCGCAATTCCCTGATTTTCTATAAAATAGGTCAACAATTCAAATTCTTTATAACTAAGTTCAACCGGTGTTCCATCAATCTTCACGATATGTGCTGACTTATCAATCGTAATACCGCCTGCCTCCAGCGAATCATTGCCGACCGCTCCCAAAGTTCTGCGAAGGATCGCATTTACTCTTGCCACAAGAATCTTTGGACTGAATGGCTTGGAAATGTATTCGTCCACACCAAGTTCAAATCCCTGCAGCTCATCTCTCTCCTCAGAACGCGCTGTCAGCATAATGATTGGCACTTTAGAAGTCTCTCGAACCTCACGGCACACCTGCCAGCCATCCATTTTCGGCATCATTACATCTAAAATAATCAGGGCAATGTCTTTATCTTCGTAAAAAAGATCCATTGCTTCCATCCCATCTCCGGCTTCTAATACCATATACCCTTCTCTTGTGAGGAAATCCTTCACAAGTTTTCTCATTCTGCTCTCGTCATCCACAACTAATATTTTTGCTCTTTCCATCTTCTTTTCTCCTAACTTATATTTGTGTGCACCAGGTCATTTCTACATTTAATTACCTTTTAATATACCAAATAGTTTTGTCAATATTGTGAACAACAAAACGGTCAGTCTATAAATGTGTGTCAAAACTTCATTTACAGACTGACCGTCTCTTCTTTTCGGCCCGATTATTCAAACTCATAGTTAGAAAAACATTCATTTGCCTCTTCTTCATCCTGTCCATTCACAACTACACGCATTGGCAGTCCCAGCTTAATAGACATTAACCCCATAAGGGATTTACCATCGATGATATAATTTCTGTTTGCCATATCAGTTACATCAACGTCTGATTTTAATTTCTGACAAGTGTTGCAAAATGTCATGATCTGCCCTGCTGACATAAACTTCACTTTCTTTTCTACCATGTTTTTTACCTCCATCTGTCTATCGAATACAAGTAATAATAAAAGCCAACACAGAAATCTGCACAATGCCTGAATGCAGATTACTGTAATTTCAAACATACTTGACCAGTATATACCACTTATTCCGGAGGTGCAAGTGAATTTTCGATTTTTTTCGACATATTGTCTACCTGTTTTGATGTAAAGTTCTCACCCGGAGAATCTTGACAGCCACTACTGTCACTTCTATAATAATTGATGGCTTAATATATTACTGCTTTCTGGCAGACAGCAGTAATTCAATCATGGCACTAGGTACTACACACACAAATGAGGTGATATCTATGAAACACAAATTTCAAATTTCTGAATCTATCCGGCTTGGAGCAATCCTTGCACTTTCCGGTGGATTCATGGATGCTTACTCTTATATGGAGCGTGGAGAAGTATTTGCCAATGCACAGACTGGAAACATGCTTCTCTTTGGGGTACATCTCTCTGAGGGAGACTTCCAGAACACAATGAAATACCTTTTCCCTGTACTCGCCTTTGCACTTGGAATCGCTCTTGCTGAAGTTGTCCGGGCTAAGGCAGGAAATCTGCTTCACTGGAGACAGATTTCTGTTCTGGCAGAAGCACTAATTTTAATCGCAGTCAGTTTCTTTCCAACAGCATTGAATCTTCCAGCCAATGCATTAACTTCTTTTGCCTGTGGAATTCAGGTTGAAAGTTTTCGCAAGATTCATGGCAAAGGAATCGCAACTACAATGTGCATCGGTAATCTGCGCAGTGGAACAGAGAACCTGCACCACTATTTCCATACAAAAGAACGACATTTTCTGGATACAAGTCTTCTGTATTACGGAATCATTGCCTGCTTTATTGTCGGCGCAGTGATCGGTAATGCAGCAGTCCAGCTGTTCCAGATAAAGGCAATTCTTGGCTGTTCCTTCTTGTTATTAATTTCATTCTTTATGATGTTTATTGATTGGGAAAAGAAAGAAAAGGAGCTTGCACTTTAATGTGCGGCTTCTTTTTTCATACTGGTTTTCAGATAGAAAAAATCCCGAAAGTGCAATGTTAATCAGCACTTCCGGGGAAAAAATTTACTGCGGATGACAGGACTTGAACCTGCACGTCGTAAACACCAGAACCTAAATCTGGCGCGTCTGCCAATTCCGCCACATCCGCATATTTCTTATTCAATTATTGATTAAGAAAAAAATAGAACAAGCAATTTGCTTGTTCCAGTGAGCGTGCGGGGATTCGAACCCCGGACAACTTGATTAAAAGTCAAGTGCTCTACCACCTGAGCTAATATCCCATATATTCAAATTGTAACAGGGCTAGTTGGATTCGAACCAACGAATGCAGGAATCAAAATCCTGTGCCTTACCGCTTGGCGATAGCCCTTGAGTAATACTCGTGCGCCGCACGGATACGCATATAATGCGCACGACACTATTTGCACTAATGCAAAGGGTGGATACAGGGATTCGAACCCTGGGCCTCCAGAGCCACAATCTGGCGCGCTAACCAACTGCGCTATACCCACCATACGGCTATAAAGCCTGACACCTTATTAAAATAAGGAAATGTGCTCGAAGGGATTCGAACCCCCGACCCACGGCTTAGAAGGCCGTTGCTCTATCCAGCTGAGCTACAGACTCATATTCATTTTGCGATTCTGACCGTTTTATCCGGCACTGTAACCATTCCCGCACCTGACCTCTCAGCCAACTGCTTGTCTGTCTCATCGACAGCAAAGATAGTATATAACATTTGAAAAAGAATGTCAACAGGAAATTTCATATTTTTTAAAATAATTTCAAAAATTCATTTCTTTTGACTTTCCCCCTATTTTTCCACCTCTTCCTGCTCGTATGACAGGAAGTCCGCCAGAAATCCCTTTTCCCGCAGCGCTGCCTCGATCTCGTCGAGAATCTCCTCCTGATCGGCAGCCACGTGATGGAAATGATAGCCCGATGTCACGTTTAAAAGCGGCGTGGAACGCCCAGTCCGGATATTTTCCACAAATGCCTCAACATCGCGGCGGCTGCGGATATTTAACGGCGCCGATACCTTTCCATAGATGCGGTGGTTGACCATGACATCCAGCACCTCGCCGCCCAGATCAACAATCGTATTCAGCTCTTCGCGCGTCTGCTCGGTCGTATGGCACATTTTAAAGAGGCGTTCCGTCTGGTGCGGCACCTCCAGCACATAACCGCGGGCAGTCGCAAGGACAGGGTGTCCCTCGGTACGCAGAAGCGCGATATCCTGCACCACCACCTGACGGCTCACGCCGACTGCCCGCCCCAGCGCCCCGCCGGAAAGCGGTGTGGATGACTGTCCCAGCATTTCCAGTATTTTCTTTCTCCGCTGTACTCCTGTCATCGTTGTTTCCATCCTGTTTTCCCTGTCCTTTCTTAGTTTTTAAATTTTTATAATGCCCGCAGATGTTTGAGGCTCAGATCCAGAATTGGTGCCGAGTGCGTCAGCGCGCCGCTGGACACATAATCTACGCCTAATTTCGTGATCGTTGCGATATTTTCCTTCGTCATATTTCCGGAACACTCCGTCTCGGCGCGTCCGTCGATGATGCGGATCGCCTCCGCCATCTCGTCCGGGGTCATATTATCCAGCATGATAATATCAGCGCCCGCTTCCACTGCCTCGCGCACCATATCAAGATTTTCCGTCTCCACCTCGATCTTGCGGACAAATGGGGCATATTCCTTCGCCGCCTCAACCGCCGCCTTAACTCCGCCGGCTGCGTCGATATGGTTATCCTTGAGCATCACGCCGTCCGATAAGTTGTAACGGTGGTTGCTGCCGCCGCCAACCTTGACCGCATATTTTTCAAATATACGCATACACGGGGTCGTCTTGCGCGTATCTAAAAGCGTCGTCTTCGTTCCTTCTAAGAGCTTCGCCACCTGATTCGTATAAGTCGCAATGCCGCTCATCCGCTGTAAATAGTTAAGCGCCGTCCGCTCGCCGGAAAGAAGCACCCGGATGTCGCCGGTGATCACGCCTAAAAACTGCCCTTTTGTGACGGTATCCCCGTCTTTTACCTCAAATTTTGTCTCGGTCGCCTCGTCCAGAAGTTTAAACACGCGCTCAAACACCTGTAAACCGGCGATAATACCGTCTGCCTTGGCTAAGAGCTGTACCTCGCCCTTGCGGTATTCCGGCATGACCGCGTTCGTCGAAACGTCCTCACTGTTGATATCTTCCTTTAACGCCATGCGGATATACTCATCCGCAACAAGCTGCATCGTAATTGGATTCATACTCTTCGTCCTCCCGTCCGGCGATCTTGCCTGCCGCTCTCTCTGCAAATACAAGGCTTTCCAGCAGACTGTTGCTGGCAAGCCGGTTCTTTCCATGTACGCCGTTGCAGCTCGTCTCACCAACCGCATACAGGTGGTTCATCGTCGTCTCGGAGAAATGATCAACATAGATACCGCCCATAAAATAATGCTGCGCCGGTACGACCGGAGCCGGTTCCTTCGTGATATCGTAGCCCTCTTTTAAGCACTCCTCATAAATGTGCGGAAAATGGTTCCGGATCGTCTCCTCCGGAACTGCCTTAAACGACAGCCATACATGATCGCTGCCCTCTTTTTCCATCTCCTTCTCGATCGCCTGCGTCACCACATCACGCGGCAGAAGCTCATCGACAAAGCGCTCGCCCTTTCCATTTAACAGAACTGCCCCCTCGCCGCGGGTCGATTCTGAAATCAGGAAGCTGCGTCCCGGCTTCTTGCTGTACAGGCTGGTCGGATGAATCTGGACATAATCGAGATGCTCCAGACGCACGCCGTGTTTCTTTGCTACATCCAGTCCATCGCCCGTCAGGCTCGGGAAGTTCGTCGAATGCTTGTAAAGCCCGCCGATGCCGCCGGTCGCCAGAACCGTGTCTTTCGCATGGAGCTTTAAAATATCGCCGGCGGCATTCTTTGCCAGAATGCCGGTGCAGATACCATTTTCAACCAAAATATCCGTCATAACGGTATATTCCCGGATTTCTACATTCGGAAGTTCTTTTACACGCGTCTGCAGGGTCGTCGTGATCTCTTTTCCCGTGATGTCCTCATGGAAACAGATACGCGGCTGCGAATGCGCGCCCTCCTTTGTATATTTTAAACTGCCATCTGGATTTTTGTCAAACCCTACGCCTAATTTCAGCAGATTATTTATCACATCCCGGCTGGAGCGGATCATGATATCCACACTCTCCTTGCGGTTCTCGTAGTGTCCCGCGCGCATCGTGTCCTCAAAATACGCATCATAATCCGTCTCATCCCGCAGCACGCAGATACCTCCCTGCGCCAGCATGGAATCACAGCTCTCTATATCTTCCTTGCAAATCATTAAGATCCGGTCTTCCGACGGCAGATTTAAAGCGGTGTACAGACCGCCTACGCCACACCCGACGATGACCACATCATAATTTTCCTCCCGGACCATTTTGTTGCCTTCCTTTCTATACCATACGTTTGCACTTATCTTTTTATCCCGCAGATAGTTCAGCCTTCAAATCGCAGAATACTATCTGCCACTCTATGCTCCTATCGCAAACAGAGTTCTCTTTCAATCCAAAACTTCATTTGTGCATCCGCACCAGTATAGCACATATTATTTCATGTGACAAGACATATGTAATGATATTTTGGGCGATTCTGCAAAAAACATATTACTATTCACGCATACGTGCCCAGTAACCAAAAAACTCCAGTTTCATTGACAGCCCACCATAAATCCATTAAAATACCTACTATAATAAGGTATTTTACCGAATTAAATTTAAGCATACGAAGAGAAGGTATTTTCATGAAAATCAATCACGTACACGCAGTCTATTTCAGCCCGACCGGCAACGCGAAAAAGGTTGTTACCACGCTGGCGCAGGCGATCGCGGACACACTCGGCGTCCCGATGGATTCCTATGATTTCACGCTGCCGGAAAGCCGCGAAAAAGTTCATACATACGGGGCAGACGATCTGCTCGTCATCGGCACCCCGGTCTACGCGGGACGCATCCCGAACAAGATGCTCCCATTTGTACAGACCCATTTTGAGGGAAATGGCGCGCTCGCCATTCCGGTGGCTGTCTTCGGAAACCGTAACTTCGACAATGGGCTCATCGAGCTTCGCAATGAATTAGAGGCGCACGGCTTCCACACCATCGCAGGTGCCGGTATCCCGACCGAGCACGTATTCAGCGACAAGCTGGCAACCGGACGTCCAGATGCGGACGATCTCGCACAGATCCACGCGTTCGGCATCAAGGCGGCTGAAAAGGTCGCTTCCCTGACCGAAATCCCGGCTCCGATTGCCGTGCGCGGCGATGATCCGGTCGGACCATATTACACCCCGCTCGGCACCGACGGAAAACCGGCTGTCTTCCTGAAAGCCAAACCAGTCACCGATCCGGAAAAATGTACTGGCTGCGGCATCTGTGCAACAGTCTGTCCGATGGGATCCATCCCGGCAGATGCACCGGACACCTGCATCGGTATCTGCATTAAATGTCAGGCGTGCATCAAGATCTGCCCGGCTGGCGCCAAATACTTCGACAATGAGGCCTTTCTGTCCCACGTCGCGATGCTGGAGCAGAACTATACGCGCAGAAGTGAGGCGGAGTATTTTATTTAAAAAATATATTTTGACAAACGGCAGCTGCCAAACAGGAAGAGATACTTACTGTATCCACCTGTTTGGCAGCTGCCGTTTGATTTATATCTGTTCGATTTATACCTGTTTACAACGTTTCTGCGTCTTTATCATCACCGTTTTCTTTTAGTTTTTACGGTTCTCTTCTTCCTCCCGTCTGCCGCTCATCCATACATAAGCAGATGCGATCAGTCCGAGTGTCAGCATCAGAGCCGATGTGTTTACTCCGTCCTCTCCTGTCTTCGGAAGTCCCTGTGCAGGAATGTTTTCAATCGGCACTTCCGCCGGCTGTTCCGAAAGCACCGGTTCTTCGGTGACTGTCCCCGGTCCCGCAGAGGTTGTCTTCTTTCCGCCAGAACTGGAACCGCCGCCTCCATGACCGCCGTAGCTTCCGCCACCCCCATGATCCGGGGTTGGATCTGGCTTCGGAGCTGTCTTTCCGTTGACAAAGTTTACTTTCAGAGTTTCGCCGCCTTTGATTGCGCCCATATAAACCACAGCGCTCTCCACGCCGGTGGCCGGGTTAATCACACTGCTCACCCCTTTTTCGGCTGTCATCTGCTGATACGATTCTTCATCGCAGATCACATAAATATTGGAATCCACCTTATATCCATCTGGCGCCGCCTTTTCCTGAAGGTAATAGACCACTCCCTCTAAAAGTGCATAATCAATATTCAGGGTTCCGTTGGTCGTCGAGACGGTATAATTTAACTCTTTGTTGTCCGGATCGTACTCAACCCAGCCATAATATCCATCTTTTACCAGTTTCTGGCTCTTCGTCCCATCTTCATTTTCTACCGTTTCGTAGACCGGATCCACATAAACACAGTATTTTGTCACATCCGTTGTCTTCTGATTTCCCTGTTCATCTGTCTCCGTCTTGCTGTCTATATACCAGAGATAGAACGAAGTCTGCCCCTCGCCCTCGTCATCTCCGAGCTGGCTGCCATCCGTATCAACCTTGGTCAGGTTGAAGGTGCCATCCTGCTGTTTGAGAACCATGGAACTGTACCAGTTCCAGGCGGTATTGTGATAATCATTATCCGCACGCGGACCATCAATATTGGTTGCCATCGTAAATGCCACCCAGGTGGCTTCTTCCGATGAGACGCCCGATTTTAAGAGTGCATTAAAATATGCATTTGCCTTATCCCATGCACCATCCGTTTCATTTAACTTATCCGCCATATAATCGCCGATCGTCATCTCACACCCATCCGTCGCCCAATTTCCATGACTATGACCGTGACCCAGATTTTCATTTTCCAGGAATTTTTTCATATCCTCCTGGCTGCCGACATTGAAGCTGAAAATATTCTGATAAAAATTATCATACTGACTGCTGGAATGAAGCAGCATCGGATCCAGCGATTTCAGGGATGCATTATCAGTCGCCCCCGATTTCGTCAGTTCATCCATAGCCGTCTCATTCTTCGAAAGCAGCTCCTCGATGGTCGCATAAGAAGTACCGTCTTTCTCGTTATAATATTTCAGGACCTCCTGTGCAAGCGTTGTATTATTTTTAGACAGATAATTTTTTACCGCCATCTGAATCCTCGAAGCAGATGGCTTGAGCGCATTTATCTCACTTCCGCGCACATAAGGCGCATAATAGTTACTTCCATCTGCCTTGATGGCATAATTATTCTTTCCAGATGACGGAACCAATTTTACTACGTATTTTCCAGATCCTTTCGGATTCTCCTCTACCTGCGCCTGATTAAACTCTCCATAATAGCAATCATATTTTTCTGAATATAAATAATATTTATTGCGAATCTTATAAACCGGCGTTCCGATTTTAATATCGTTCTTTGTCAGTTTCTGTGAATGGGAGGTTGTCAAATTTCCATCTTTGTCGATTCCATACTGCCACTGGGACTGCGTATCCTGAAGTGCCTTATCGACTAGATCTTCAATTACTCCGGTTGTACTCGCATTCTCAATGTCATACTTCGGTGAAAGAAAGCCTTTTGTATAATCTTCCGGCAGCTCCTGACCGTCAAATCCAGTCACACCTGTGTGATCCGAATTGCTCATATCCGGAGTCGATACCGTAAAGCTGTTATTTTTATACACGTAAGTGTGTTTGGAGCCATTTGTAAGATAGACATCAAACACGGTCGTACAGCCCGGTTCTTCATAGAGACTCGCTGTACCATTTACCGGATTATAAATGTATTCAACGCCGTCGAATGACTGGCGAATCGTTGAACCATAATACTGTGCATCATCCAGTTCCTTCGCGCCTTCTTCTGTCTTAAACCACTCATCAAACTGCTTCTTGCCAGCCGCATTGATCTCTTCCATCACCTTGCTCAGTTCAACCGTCTGATCGCCCTTGGCATCTTCTTTGATGTGAAACGTGATCTTAAATTTTCCTGCTTCCTTGTCATATATATAATCATAATTTTTCTCTTCCGCCGGAAGCGGTTTTACCTCGGTTTCTTGACCTCCCTCCGGCTGATTTTCGGATTCACCCTCTTTTTCCTGTTCATTCTGGTCATTCGACTCTCCTGCTGCCCCTGACTCCGGATTCGAGCCTTCGGCAGTATCGGCCTTTGTATCCGTTTTTGTGTCAGTTCCGGAATCCGATTCCTTATCTTTCGAATCCGACGGTGCACCCGGAATCATTTCTATGGTATCCGACTGGGCCGGACGTTCGATGGAATCATACGGATTGTCTGTCTTTCCATCTGTCTGTCCATCGTCATTTCCGCCTTCATTGTCATTTCCAGTTTATTTTCCCTCATTAGCTGCATTTGCAGAAGCATCCCTTGTAACCGAAACACCATCCGTCTGTTTTCCGCTGTCTAAAATCGTCTTTTCGGTCCATTTCTCTGACTCCATCTTCTCCGGCTGACTTTCCGTTTTCGAGCCCTCCGCGGCATCCGCATAAGCAGTCGCCGTACCGAAGGAACTAAACGACAGCATCAGCGCCAGCAATACTGCTATCGGACGGCGCATCTGATTTTTATACTTCCGTCTCCGGCTCCTTCCCCTGATTTTTCTCTCTTCCATTCCTTTACCTCCCTTGATAGATCTATTTCCAGATGCAGTAGCGTATAAACATTTCTTTCCGGTCCGTTTCCATGTTATGTCTTTCTGTCTATCCAGTTACTGCATCATGGTAACGCATTTTGTTTTTCCACATCTGGAACATTCCCCATCTTATTCTGTGGCACTTTCGGTTCCAAAAGTGCCTACCCGTGAACAGTTACTATTCTGCCGCCTCATACGCATATAAAATTGTCCGGGCATTGTTAAATTCATAGCTACATGTCACAAATGAATACAAACGCACGATCGTCCCCTCGATCGGCGCGGACGCGCTCGCGCCCGCTGTCATCTGCTGAATATATGACGCAAATTCTTCTCCCGATGCAAACTCCGTTTTCCGTCGGATCGCATCCGGCGATGTGCAGACAGCCGCCAGGGCTTTTAAATGAATCTCCCGCTCCGGCGTATAAAGAATGATTTCTGAATGCTGATCGAAATAGCCCTGATCCTTGTATCTGGAAATGTCCTTAAACATACTTCCATTCTTCATGTGATGGCCGTACAGCACATTATGCAGGGACGAAAAATCTGCCCGATCGGCATAGTCCAGAAAAATCGTGCCCGCCGTGCTCTTCTGCCCGTTCAGGTCACGGTGCAGGTAATAATCATTGTCCTTCCCCTGAACCACTGGATAATTGATCTGAGTTCCCGGAATCTGAATCCAGGCAACGACGTCCGGATTCTGGGAATCCAGCACTGCGAAATCAATTGCTGACACATATTCTGTCTCCTTTATTGCATTCGTCTCATCTATCTCATTTTCCACTTCTGGCACTTTTTTCTCCGGCATTGTTTCTCCTGTCGTCCCTGCTTCCGACATTCCCACAACCTGAGCGGTCAGCTCTTCATGCGCCTTCTCCTGACGCATTTCATCCCATTTATGCATTGCCACCCCCGCTGTACCGAACGCCAGACAGATGACAGCTATCACAGCCGCTGCTTTCCGTGTCCACTTTTGCATCGCTCCCTCCATCTTTGCCCGTGAAACGTTCTGCGCCTTTATTTATTAAGCAAATTATATATTTTTATAAATGATGTATCAATTTGCATACAAAACGAAACAGATAACAGCATAGTTTTAGGACAGCGCCATTATTTCTGGCGCCGCCCTACAAACCTGCTCTTATAACCGGGCAATTTTTATTTTTCTATGTCTTGTCTTACTCTTCCGTCTTTTTTCTGCCCGTCATTAATACATAAGCTGCTGCCATCATTCCAATTGCCAGCAGAGCCATCGGCACATCCATCTGATCCGTATCTCCGGTCTTCGGAAGTCCTTCTGCCGGTACAACCGGCTGAGGTTCTGGTACAACCGGTGTAACCGGTTCCGTCGGCTGTGCTGCCGGTCCCGACGCGGTTGTGGTCGAAGACTTTTTACTGCCAGAACTACTTCCACCGCCGTGACCGCCGTGGCTTCCGCCTCCGTTATTGTCTGGATTCGGGGTCGGAGTAGGATCAGGTCCCGGGGTTCCATGTTCTACCACATATGATACGGTCGGCTTCGCAAATTCCTCTGACCGATACTCATTTCCACGGCTGTCTACCGGATACAGAACCGCCTCCTGATTGGTATAAAGCCCTTCATAGTGCTGGCTGCCGTCCCGGTCATATTTTCCATACGTTCCATCCGCCGTCTTTGGGTTTATCAGTTTTACGGTATAGGTAAGCTGCACCGGTGCAAAGTTTGAAACTGGTTCTTCTATATACCAGGTAAACATCTCTGTCTCTGCCTTATTTCCTGCGTCATATACCACTTTAAAACGGTAATTCTGCGGTCCCGGTTCTCCGTCTCCAAAATACCAGGTGTTGCCCTCCTGATACATAGAAAGCGCTTTTCCCCCTACTGTCAGCTGGTCTAAGTGATCGAAATCAAAGTTATAATCCTCTTTCACATAGCCCATATAATCTTTCACAACAGAACCTTTATCAACGGCATACAAAATATCATTTTTTATACTGTCAAATGAAACCTGCTTTCCGTTCGCAAGGTACCGCATGAAACTCATTCCCCACTCATAGTTACTTGCCGTTCCGAGCGGCGTAATCGGCATCGCATAGCAGTGATATCCTTCCGAAGCTGCCTGTGCATACGCCTCGTAGGAAAGATATAATGCCTTATCGATCGAATTCACATATTTTCCTGCTTCCTCCACCGGTGTAATAAGCGATACATCCGGTTCCGTTCCATATGGATAGTCGTGTGTATCCTTCTGCTCTGAAAGTCTGGCTTCTATGCCGGTCAGCCATGCATTCCAGTCCGCCGGTGCCTGATTATTTCCATACTTGGAATGCCAGTTATCCGGTCCTGCAAAATGTTTCGGAGAATCTGCCATAAATCCCCAGGCAACCGCCGTCGGATTCTCATTAAACATATAGGTAATACCATCACTGACAACTACCAGTGTCTTGCGTTCATCTGCCACTCCTGTATCCTGGTCTAACATCGATTTACCCGCTAAAATACCTGCGTGAAGATTGGTTCCACTCTTAATCTCCCGACAAATGGCTGCTTCAATCGCCTCATATTGGGTCTCCAAATCCATAAATCCATCCGTATGGGCTTCCTTGTTAAAGAGCACTACTCCCACTTTGACCTTTGCTCCCTTTTCCTGCACTTCTTTCTTGAGGTTCTGAAGCATTTCCAACGCCTTCTCTTTCAGTCCCATGCTGGTTGATTTATCTAAGACAAGCACCACATCACTTACCAGCTGCTCCTCCGCTGACGGCAAAGACAAAGCCACTTGAGACTTAAAATTTTCATCCAGCTGTTCCGCTGTCTTCGATTTAGAAGTTCCTCCCTCTGGAATCGTCGGAAGTTCTCCTCCCGGAATCGTATATGATACAGTCGGTTTCGAAAATACTTCCGTTTTTCCTTTTTCCTGATCGCTTCCAACCGGATGCAGCACTGCTTTCTGGTTCGTATAAAGTCCATCATACTCTTCACTTCCGTCTTCATCGTACCGTCCATACGATTCTCCTGGATTGTTCTTCGGATTTACCAGTTTTACCGTATAGGTCAGCTGCACCGGTTCATTATTTTTTACCGCCTCATTCATCGTCCAGACGAAATGTTCTCCGCCTTCTTTATCCGACGGATCGTATTCCACCTTAAAACGATACTGAGCTGCATTCACGTCTTCATTTCCAAAATAAACGGTATTTCCATCTTCCCATTTAGAAAGCTCCCTGCCGCCAACGGTCAGACGTTCGATGCTCTTTAAGTCAAAATTGTAGTCATCCTTGACCCAACCCATATAATCTTCCACAATCGAGCCCCGATCGACGGCATAAAGGATATCATTTTTGATATCTTCAAAACTTACCGTTTTTCCGTCTGCCAGATATTTCACAAAGCTCGGTCCCCATGGATAGCTTTCACCAGCAGATGAACCAATCGGCATCGCATAGCAGTGATACTGTTCCTTCGCCGCTTCCAGATATGCCTCATAGGAAAGATAGAGTGCTTTATCAACGCTATTGGCATATTTTTTTCCTTCATCAGGTGGGGTACATGGCGTTAACTCTCCTTGCTCATATGAATGGTCAAATTCATCGCCCTGATTATCCATCTGTGATTTGATTGTACCCAGGCGCTCGTTCCACTCATCCTTCGATAATGCTTCATTATTCCCATATTTAAGACTCCAGTGATCCGGTCCCGCCCAGGAATGTTCTGAACCATCATTCTCAAATCCCCAGGCAACCGCCGTCGGTTTTTCCCCGAAAATATAGGTAATGCCATCGCTTAAAAGCACCAGACTCTTTCTTCCTGCTGCCACCTGCGTATCCTCATCCAGCATTTTCTTGCCTGCAAGGATTCCAGCCGAAAGATTCGTTCCGCTGCTAATATTCTCACGGATCGCTTCCGCAATCGCATCATACTGGGTTTCCAAATCCATAAAGTCAGACTTGTGCGCTTCTTTATTGAAAATAACGACTCCAACCTTTACTTTTGCGCCATTTTCCTTTGCCTGCGCCTGCAGCTCCTTAAGCATCTCTAACGCCTCATTTTCCAGCTGCACGCTGGTAGATTTATCCAGCACAAACACAATGTCATTTTCCAGTTTTTCCTCCGCTGACGGAAGGGAAAGTGTTACCTGGGATTCAAAATTTTCGTCCAGATTGGTAGCTTTTTTAGACTTCGAAATCTGCCAGTGTGGAATTTCTTCCACTTCCACTGCCGACAAAACAGCTACGTCTGTCAGACCAAGCTCCATCGCGGAAGTTACAAATGCGGCTGCGGATGCATTCTTAATGCCTACCGTTTCATATGAATCCCCCAGAATGCGTTCGAAATTGTCTTCTTCTGCTTCGTCGCCTACAATCGCCTTATTTTTTTCGTTTTCATCGTTCTCTTCTTCTTTTGCATCAGACGGAGATGCCATTGCAGCTAAAGTCAAAAACATCGAAAAATGAGCCGAACGTGATACCTGAACTGAATCTTCGTCCTGGGCGCTGTCATTTTCTGAATCCGATGTATCTGCATCGGATGTATCTGCACCAGATATATCTGCATCGGATGTATTTGCATCGGATGTATCTGTTTCGAACGCATCCATGTCTGCTTTTTCATTCTCGTTCTCAGAATCCGGTTCCGATAAATCTTTCTTGTCATCCGCTGCTTCCGATTCTTCTTTTATTTGATTGTTACCTGCATCTGAAGCATTTTCCTGCTCTTTTACATCGTCCTCCAGAGCCGTATCCTCTTCTGTGATATCTTCACTTCCTGCCGAAACTGCACTTTCCGGTTCTTTTACCTCATTTTCTATCTCGACCGGAACCGCTTCCTCTGTCTCCAGCCCAACCTGCTTTTTTACTTCACCAAATGGCGCAACCGTCATCCATGCGCTGGCTCTTCCATCCACCAGAATCCGTCCGGTGCGCTCTTTTGAAGAAGAATTGGTCATCAGGAAAATAATTTCTTCATTTCCGCTGATCGTATACTGATCCATGTCCTCTTCATCCTCTAAGCGGGCATACATTTTCAAAGTAAGCCGGTCGTTTTTCTTCTCGAAATCTGGATGCAGTTCATATAGATTTCCTTCTTCAAACAGTCCCTCGTAGGTTTCTGCCTCATCGCCGGAAAACGTAAACGCATCCTCTTTTACTGTCTTCCCTTTTTTAGCAGCATCCCGGATTGCCTGCCTGAGGACTTCTTTTTCCAATGAAAATTCCTGTCTTTCATCCCCTCCTTCGGATGTGGCAGCTGCAAATGCGGCTGTATTTGCCACGCTTGTGCTCAACATACTGCTGCACAAAAGCACTGACATGAAACGCCTTGACTGACGTTCAAACCAGCCTTGACTGTAACTTTTCCCCTTTTTCTTCGCTTTTTTCATTCTTTTTGCCTCCTGGCTTATCTATCATCAACATAGGTCCCCCTTATGCGGATTTAAATACCTCCCTTCTGCACCTCTTTCACGCCATGCTCCCGCAAAAATGGCTCGTACAGTTCCTCTTCTGCTTTTTTTCGCGCTGCCACCGCGTCCTCAAGGTTTACGAAGGTTCCAAGGTTGTACACTTTTCCCTGAAAGCCGATCGCTGCCCGCCACCGGGAATTCTCCCGCTGGTAGACGCCGCGGTAGCCGCTCGTATTGTTTGCCGTATTTTTCTGGTTGGCGATCCGTTCCAGACAGGTTCCGCCTACAAAATGAATCGCTTTTTTCATGTTTTCCTTCCGTGTCTCCGCCTGCAGGCAGCCACAGCTCTTGGTTTTTCCCGCACATAGGCTTTCTTTGGACACCTCAATCAGGCGTCCGCAGCTACAGACACATTTCCAGTATTCGCCTGTCCGGTTGGAATTATCCGCCTCTTCAAGCACTTTCAAACGCCCGAACTGACGCCCTGTCAGATCGATCCGCCGACTGGACGGAAGCTCCTTCCGATAGCACCCGCAGCTTTTCGTATGCCCTGTTTTCAGATGGGACTCCTCCACGTTTTTTTCTTTCCCGCAGTCGCACCGGCACAGCCAGTAATGGCGGCGGCTTTTTTCTGCCTGTTTTATCTCCCGGCAGACGGTCAGGCGTCCATACCGGCGCCCCGTCAGATCTTCTCTCACATACTCCACCTCCCCGGCTGACATAATGGGAATTATGTCATATCCACCTGTTTTGTTTTTTCTTTAATTTGCAAGGTTTTTGTCAGATTTTCCAATTTTTGGATACAATATCTGTTACTGTTCACGCATGTGCCCAGTAATACTGTGCTATTTCAGGTATTGTTTTTAACACCTTTGTATGTTGAAATTTTTTCTCAGAAGTGATAAACTTGATAATAAAATCATATATTTAGATATGTATGCAATTTTTTTTCATTTCATGACATAATTCCCATTATGTTTTTCGTCAATTTTCCCTATCAATCAACAAACCTAATTCCAGCTGTCTGCGGCACGCTTCACGGATGCTGATGATCGTATAACGTCTTGTCGTTTCCACGCTGCTGTGACCCAGATAGTCTGCCAGACGGACCAGATCGTGATCGCGCTCGTAAAATATCTTGGCAAACAGATGGCGCAGATTGTGCGGATATACCTTGCTCGGAAGAACACCTGCTTCGGCGCAGACGGATTTCATGTCCGCCCACACATTCTGTCTGCGGACTGCCTGCCCGCTTCTTGTGACAAAGATACTGCCTCTCACAATCCGCTGCTTCTGGCAGTACTGCGTCAGATACAGCATCAGCGACTGCGGCAGCAGGATCACCCGCTGTTTTCCCTTACAGTCGATCACTACTTCCCCCTGTGCCAGCGATTCCGCTGTAATATATGAAAGCTCGCTGATTCGTATGCCCGTGCTCGCGATCGTCTGCAAAATCGCACAGAGACGTTCATCGCCGCGTCCCCGCGCCGCCTTAACTAACTTCTGGTAATCGCTGCGCGTCATTTCCCGTCTCTCATCGCAGAAAATCCGCTTCTGCACCCGGAACGTGCGGACACAGTATTCCTGTCTTCCGATAAAATGAAAGTAGCTGTTCAGAGATGCCAGCATCGAATTGGCGCTGGATGTTTTATAATGGGCTTGCAGATATTCCTTAAACGATATAATTGTGTTTTTATCCCATTCTTCACCCGCAAACATCAAAAACTTTCTCACATCCCGGCAGTATTTTTCGATCGTATGGCTGCTTTTTTCCTGTTCTCTCAAATAATCCCTAAATCGTTCCAATTCATTTTGTGTTTCCTGTTTCAATGCGTTTCCTCTCTTTCTCACGAAACCTTCTCGCGTATTTGTTTTTTTCGCAGCTGTTTTTTCTTTCACAACTGTGACCACTTTTCTATTTTCTGAAAAGTAATCTTATAGTATACGCACCGGAAACAGAAATCTCGCTAAAAAAACATTTTTGCTCTTTTAATCGGATTTTTTCAGAACCGGACATCACTGCGCCCGAAATTTTTTCACATGGACTCTCTTTGATCTTCACAATAAAAACAGGACAGCCGCTCCCATATTGCTCGGAACAGCTGCCCTGTTTTTTCATATATTTTCTTTTATATTCTTTTTACTCGTCCGCCCGGATCGCCCAGCGCATCTTCGTCGAGCGGGCACGCGGGTTCTGTACGCACTCCTGCGCAGACGGGCGCACCACATCTTTGGAATATTCTTTATAGATACCGGCGCGATATCCCTCTTTGAGCGCCGCTTTCACCAGCTTATCCTCTCCGGAATGGAAGGTCAGGATCGCTGCCCGGCCGCCCGGTCGAAGCGCATTTGGAAGCTTCTCCATAAACTCATAGAGTACTTCAAATTCCTGGTTTACATCGATCCGGAGCGCCTGGAAAACACGCTGACAGGTCTTCTTGACTGTCTCCTTTTTCTCCTTTTCCGGAAGGAAATCCAATGTTTTTTCAATGATTTCACGAAGTTTCGTGGTCGTATCGATCCGGTTTCCACGGCGGATCTCATCCGTGATCGCTTTTGCCAGTTCCTCGCAGTACGGTTCGTCTGAATTTTCGTACAGCATGCCCGCCAGCTCCTCGCGCTCGATCGTGTCAAGGCGCTCGGCGGCGCTGATGCCTTTTTCCTGATTCAGGCGCAGGTCCAGCGGTCCATCTACCTTGAACGAAAAGCCTCGCTTCGGATTGTCAATCTGCATCGAAGACACGCCCAGATCGGCTAAAATAAAATCAAAACCACCCGCTTCTCTGGCAATCTCATCGATTGTACAGAAGTTCTGGAGACGGATTGAAAGCATGTCCTCGCCATAGCCCGCTTCTTCCAGGCGTTTCCGCGTCTTGGCGGATTCCTCCGGATCAACATCGGTCGCATACATATGTCCCTGCCCTTTCAGGCAGGCCAGCATCGCCTTCGTATGTCCGCCGTATCCTAGCGTCGCATCAAATCCGACCTGCCCCGGCTGGATCTGCAAAAAGTCCAGAATCTCCTGCACCATAATGGAAATATGCATGCCCGCTGGTGTATTTCCCTTCTGAATCACGTGCTGGATCGTATCCTGATACTTCTCCGGCTGCAGCTCTTTATATTTTTCTTCAAATTTTTTTGGATATTTTCCTTTATATCTGACACGCCGTTTGTGTGGTGTCTGATTTTCCTGATCCATAAAAGCCTCCCATATCTGCTTAGATTTTCCATTGATTTTCCCATCTGTCAAATCGAAAATCGTATTGGTTCAAGCATATATGGAAGGCGTTCAAATGTCAATTCTTTCTTGATTTTTCCAGATAAAACGCAGCATCATAGGTATACAATAAAGGCGTTTTGGTTGAAATGTTTCTCCGGGCAGATGTTTGCAGATGAGCCATCAAATCTTTCTGTATATAAAATACTCATTCTCCCCAATGTCTGACGCTCCTGCCTGCCCGGATACTCCTTTTCAACGTGTATAGTATGACAAATTGTGTGGTGTTTTGCATCGGCGGAATACTTGACACGGCATCCCGCTTTCAATAAAATGATTATATACCGTACATTGATGTACGATACAATCCCTTTTTAGCTAATTTATATAATTTTTACTTATTTTCATGTAATTATACACAACTATGAGTGTAAAAAATTGCACCAGAATCCTACATGACAAATATACATGATTGCGCATCTTATGGATATCTAACAGGAGGTTTTATGACGCACGATAAAAAACGGCTGCTCTCGATCGGCGAGGCAGCCAAAGCGTTGGAAGTGACCCGGCGCATGATTTTAAATTATGAAGACAAGGGTCTTATTCTGCCGGATCAGAGAGACGGTATCAATGGAAACCGTTACTATACAGCAGACACCGTCTCGCGCATCCGGAGCATCCGCATTCTGCAGAATCTCGGTCTGTCGCTGGATGATATCTATGCCTATTATCACGGCACGACGGATCTGGAGCCGCTGATCACTCGTCTGGAAGATCTGCGTGACGAGATCAGCCGGAATATTGAGAAATTAAAAGAACATTCAAAAGGGCACAATGACTTTGAAATCCGACAGATAGAACTTCCCGCCCAGACCGTTTACTGCCAGGCTCTGCATTCGACAGAACTTGAAGATAAGAAAGAGCAATTACGTGGCGTCTTCATCAAGGCGATCCGCCAATATGGTTCTGACACCACCCAGCATATGTTTTTCACCGAATACAACCTTTCGAATCCGGGCGATTTTACCTGCTGCATCGCCGTCCCGCCGGAAAGCCAGGGTGAACATCTCATCACCCTGCCCCGCCAGAAAGCGCTCTGTATCTTTTATCACGGTGCCTATGAAGGTCTTCCGGTAATTGTGAAGCATCTTTGTGCGTATGCAAACAAATATCAGATTCCATTAAAGGGCACCGCCCGCCACCTCTATCTGGAGGGACCGCCCCAGCACAAAAATCCTGAGAATTTTCTGACGCAGGTAGCGGTTCTGGTGGCGGATGATGCCCTTTAAACAAAACCCTGATCCGTATAATCCGTAAAACTCCGGTACTCCGTCAGAGCCTCCTGCGCCGCATATTCCGGTGTATTGACTGAAAATACAATCGGTTCCGAAAGTGCCTATCTGTACCCAGAATCACTGCCTTACACTTCAATCGCCCCAAACCGGAACGAATACAGGTAGCGCTCCGCCACCCTTTTTCCTGTCATCTGTTCTAGTGCGCGGGTATAGTAGCGCACCTGTGCCTCATAGCGGCGGATCAGAATGTCTGAATTTTCCACATAATCTGTCTTATAATCCACCAGAACCAGCTTACCGTCCTCCTCAAAAAAGGCGTCGATGATACCCTGTATCAGAATCCGCTCATCCGAATCCCAGTCGCCCATTTCGCGCGCCGGAATACCGATGACGAACTGTTTTTCCCGGTACAGTTTCCCGGCTGCTGACGCTCTCTGCATGCGTTTTCCCAATGAACTGGCTGTCAGTTTTGCCAGATCTGAGCCGCGCACCAACGCCGCCGCCTCGGCATCCATCCGCCCCTCAGCCGCCAGCTTCGCCGGAAATGCATTTAACTCCTGTCTCGACATTGCCCGCTCAAACGGCAAAAACTGCAACACACGGTGGTACGCCGTACCGCGCGTCGCGCCGCCTTTTTCTTCCTGCTCCTTCTCCATAAACACTGGCAGCGTCGGCAGAAATACCATCTCCTCCTCTTCTTCCTCCATGCCCTTTTTCTTGAGTTCAGAAACGGACATCTTGGTGTTGAGACTCAGATCGTCCAGGTATGGGTACTGGAAATGGTAGTTGTTGCTGATGATCGATTCTATTTGCCTGATATTTTCGAGCCTATTTTGCGTGTTTGGATGATTCTCGTCATTCGACAAATGGCTGTCCTCCCCCGCCAGCCACAGCAGCCACTCTCTCGATAACGTCTGGCGTATCTGCGTGCCGATCTCACGGTCGATCTGGTCGGAAAGCGTTTCCATCTGATATGAAATCCACGGATTTTTTTCCGGAATACTCATCAAAATCCAATCCAGATACGAGGAAGCCAGCGTCAGAATCGTATACAGAATCGCCCCGTGTTCGGCTGCCACTGCGCTCCACTTCGCAATCCGATCCTCCAATTTCCGGGAGGACGCCGTCAGAATCAGTTTTTCCTTCGCACGCGTCAGCGCCACGTAAAGAACTCGCAGTTCCTCGCCCAGCGCCTCCAGTTCCATCCGGCGTTTCATCACATTTTTCTTGAGCGTCGGTCCCTTGATGCGCTTCTCGCTGTCCAGATAGTCGGTTCCGATTCCCAGATCCGCGTCGATCAGAAGTTTCCCCCGCGTATCCTGCTTGTTGAAATTTTTTCCCATTCCAGCCACAAACACGATCGGAAATTCCAGTCCCTTGCTCTTATGGATACTCATGATCCGCACCACCGTTCCCTCGGAATCTGCCACCGGCGCTTCACCAAAATCTGTATTGTATTTTTTCAGCTTCTCAATATACCGGATGAAATGGAACACCCCCCGGTAGCTCGTCGCCTCATAGGCTGCCGCTTTCTCCACCAGCATATCCAGATTGCCGCGCCGTCCCGCTCCGCCCGGAAGCGCCGACACATAGCGGTAATAGCCCGTTTTGTCGTAAATCCGGTAGAGGAGTTCGTGCATCGGCAGGTAAACAGCTTCCTGGCGGAATGTATCCAGGAGAGTAAAGAGTTTTTTTAGTTTTTGGCACAATCTGCTTCTCTCCGATCTTGCCGAATCATCCTCGTTCATATACTCCACAACCGCCCTGTAAAGCCCTACATCCCGCGACCGGTCAACGCCCGCCTTATGTTCCGCCACAATCCACGCCATCTCCTCATCAGAAACGCCGCCAAACGGCGATTTGAGCACCGACGCCAGGGGAATGTCCTGCATCGGATTGTCGATGACTGCCAGAAGATTCAGCACCGTCTCGACTTCCAGCGTATTAAAATATCCCGTCCGAGACTCTGCGACCGCCGGAATCCCCTGCGTCGCCAGCACCTCGATAAATTCTTCCGCCCATCCGCTGACGCTTCGAAGCAGAATCACAATATCCCCGTACTGCGCCCGACGGTAAGCGCCAAGCTCCTTATCCCAGATCGTGATCCCCCGTTCTTTATCCGTCATCTCACGGATCTTTCCGGCGATCATGCGCGCTTCCAGCTCTCTGGCGGTGTAATCGGCTGCCTCATCATCTAACTCGGGGGATTCCGTCTCTTTCTGCGGCTGCACCGACAAATCCACCAGCAAAAGCTCCGTCTTTAACTCATCCAGGCCATCCCGCTCTTCAAAGGCTGCGCCCGGATGCAGTGCCGCATCTTCCGTATAGGATATATTTCCCAGCTTTTCCGTCATGATACGGTAAAAAATCGCATTGATCGATTCCAGTATGTGATCCCGGCTTCGAAAGTTCTGGTGAAGCTCGATCTTCTGGTGCGCGCTCTCCTCCGACGTGTATGTGCTGTATTTTTCCAGAAATAATTCCGGTCTCGCCAGGCGGAATTTATAGATACTCTGCTTGACATCGCCCACCATAAACACATTCGGACGGTCAAAGCGTTCACCGCTGATGCACTGGATCAGCGTCTCCTGAACCAGGTTGCTGTCCTGGTACTCGTCCACCAGAATTTCGTCGTACTGCACGGCGAGCTCATCCGCGACTGTGCCTGGTACGCGCACTGTCCAGGCATTTTTTCCTTGCATCTGATCAGTTCCTTCTGCCCTTGAAGTTTCCTCCGCCTCGGAACATTCTGCTTCCGGTTCTGTCAGAATCTCCAGCGCAAAATGTTCCAGATCATGAAAATCCACCACATTTTTCTCTTTCTTCTTCGCCCTAAACCGCCGTCCAAATTCCTGCGCCAGCTCCAAAAGTTCCAAAATCCGCTCTTTTCCAGCTTCCATATCCGTAAGCATCTGCTCCGGGGAGGCAAACAGGTACTCTCCTTTTAACTTTTCAACTGCTTTTTTGACCCGGCTGCGGCAGTCGGAAACAAGCGCCTTTTTCTCCGGATCGACCTCCCCGTTTTTGCCGCGGATCGCCGCCAGACGCGAAAACGTAAATTGTTCCAATGCCTCCGAGATCGTTTCAAACGAACCAGCTGCCCCGCAGACTGCCTCCGCATGGCGCAGATCTTCCTCGATCATCGGCAGGTACGGCATCGGTCCCCCCGTCTCCTGGCAGATCTCCCACGCCTCCCGAAGCTGTATTTTCCACTCCTGCGCCTGCAATGCAATATCACGCAAAAGGAACTGCATCCACTCCGTCTGCTCCAGCTCTCCCTGTTCGGTCAAGAGCAGCTCCTCACGGCATTTTTCATACCACGCATCCGGCCACGGGTTACTCTGGGCGAAATTGTAGACCTGCATCACATACTCGGCAATTCCACCATCCGCCTTGCCCGTCGCATACGCGTCCACAAACTCCTCATACCGTTTCCCGCCGTCGCGGTAATAATCTTCCAGCAGCCCATCCATCACATCCACGCGCATCAGAAGCATTTCGCCCTCATCGCCAACCCGGAATGCCGGATCGATGTCCAGCCGGTCAAAATGTTCCCGCATGATATGCAGGCAGAAGCTGTCGATCGTCGTGATCTGGGCAAACTGAACCAGAACTGCCTGCTGCTGGAGATGTTCATTTTCCGGCTCCGATTCCAGTTTCTTCTCAATCGCCGCCTGGATCCGCTCCCGCATCTCCGCCGCTGCCGCCCGGGTAAAAGTCATGACAAGCAGGCGGTCTATGTCCTTCGGGTTCTCCCCCTCCGTGATCATCTGGATGATCCGCTCAACCAGCACTGCGGTCTTGCCGCTTCCGGCCGCTGCCGACACCAGGAGGCTTTTCTCCCGCCCCTCAATTACCTGCTTCTGTTCCCTGGTCCAATTTACTTCCATTTCTCGCCCTTTCCTTTTTCATGACTGGTTCATTCTTTCATTCCCACAGTCACAGCCAAACACAAATCTACCGTTCCGTTTCCTTATCCTTTTCTTCCATCTTCCCCCAGATCTCCTCCGGGCTCAGCTTATCAAAACGCCGGAACTGGTAGCCGTCCGTTTTCAAATCAAATCCGCACACACTGTGGTACGGGCAATAATCGCACGCCGTTTTCTGGCCGTTTTTGTACGGCGACGCCGCAATGTTTCCATCCAGAATCTCCCGCCCCATATGCTTCATTTTCCGGTTCACATACGCGCCCAGCACACGGAATTTTTCTTCCCCTGCCGCCTGCGAACGCCGCTCAACGATCGCCTCATTTTTAATCGAAACCGGCACAACATCCGAATCCACCGTCGCCTCCTCGCCCAGCCGGTTATCCAGATGTGCCAGTGCCTCCCGATCGCCGTTTACCAGCCCGTTCATCCGCAGTGCCTTCAAAATATCGGCATTCGTCTCCTCCTCCGACTCCACCGGCTTGCGCTCCACCATCGGATCCTCGATATGATAATAGAACAGCCCCGCTGGAACCACCGTTTTATCCGGGTATTCCCGCCCGATCTTCTCCATCGCCGCATCCATGTAGACAACCAGCTGCAACTGCAATCCATAATAAATATCCGTCAGGTCAAATTTCGTTTTTCCCGTCTTGTAATCAATGATCTTAAGGTACAGCCGGTCGCCATCCTCGCAGAGATCGATTCGGTCAATCCGCCCGCGCAGATGGATCGCCTCCTCGCTTGAAAGCGGAATCCGCATCGCTCTCAGGTGATCCATCGGTGAAAAACTGACCTCAAACCCGGCTGGCTCAAAATCACCTTTTTTTAGCTGTTCCGTCAGCGCCCAGATCGTCCGATCCGTGATCCGGTATACCTTCCGTTCCAGATACTGGTTCCGGTACGAGCTTCCCAGAATCGCATTGCCGTATTCCTCCGTGACCGACGCCACACACTCCGCCACCATTTTCTGGCGGTCTTCCTCCGAAATGCCGGAAAACAGGCGATTTTCTTCTTTCATCCGCGTGAAATACATGTCGATCGCCGCATGGAACAGATTTCCGATATCCGACGGGGCAATCTCGTACATCTGCCGTTCCGACAATTCCAGTCCATACGAAAGAAAATGTGCATACGCACACGACGCATACAGCTCCATACGCGTCACACTGCCCCGCAGAATCGGACTATAGAGCGCCCGCGCCGCCGCCTTCCCGATGCCCGTATCCTGATAGGTATAAAATGCTGCATCCGAGAGCGCCTGCATTTCATCCCGGTACGATTCTGCCTGAATAAAGTATCGGTACAGCGATACAAACTGGTCATTTTCCCCGCTTTTTTCATCCTGCAGTCCCCGAAGCACCCAGCTCATGCCAAGCTCCGGCGACCAGAGCGCTTCCTTCTCTTCCTCCGGCTGTTCCAGACGTTTCTCCGGAAATAATTTAAGCAGCTGCAGCATCAGACTCGAAGGACGCATCGCTTTTCCCTCGGCAGAGGACGCCGCACACGACAGATAGAGATAGTCCGACGGCTTTGTCAGCGCCAGATAGAGATAAAATCGCTGCAAAAAGCTTTCCTCCCGCGCGGTCGGCGCCAATTCTACCTGCATTTCCCGCAGCGCCCGGCGATCCGCCTCCGAAAGGATCCCGCCGCGTCCCGAAACAGACGGCACTATCCCGTCATTGACACCGGCAAAAAACAACACTTTTATATTGGAAAGACGGGTTCGCGTGATATCGCCGACCACTATCCGGTCCACGACCGCGGGGATCAGTCCTACCTTGATCTCCGCAAAACCGGCGTCCAGAATCTCTGCATACTCCCGCTGTCCCATGACCTCCTCGCCGAGAAGCGCCACGATCCGGTCAAACAGATCCATCACCAGCCCATACACCTGCCCGTACTCCTTGGCAAGACTCATATCGCCCACTTCTTCAAACTGCTGCGCCATCGCCGCCAGCTTCTGCTCCATCTCAAGTGCTTCGAGAAAATGGACCAGCGCCTCCGTCCGCTCGCGCACCGTTGCTTTGCGGTTGGAAAACACCTCCCGAAACGGCAGAAATGGTGTGACAACCGCTTCACGGAACTGATTTAACTCATCCAGATTGATAAGCTCAGCCCCCCGGTACACGCGCTCCCATGTGCTGTTCCACCGCTTAAACCCGCGGATTCCAAGCGCAATCACATAATTTTCCGCCTGATAGATCACTTCCGGTGAAAGCCCCGCAAGCGGCATCACCAGCCCTGTTTTCAGGAATCGAAACACCGATTCATAGGAAAAGCCCGATTGCAGCACCTCCAGCGCCGCCCGGATTAGTTCCACCATCGGGTTACTTAAAATATTTTTCTTATAATCAATAAAACACGGGATCTGATTCTTCTCAAACTGCCTCAGAATCTCCCGCGAATATGTCTCCAAGTCGCCGGTAATCACCGCGATCTCCCGGTAACGGATGCCCTCCGATGCCACCAGACGCCGGATTTCTCCGCATAAGAAAGAGATTTCCGCCTGCGGGGTTGCTGCTTCAATTAGACGCAGGCTTTCCCGGCCGTGTTCAGCCGCAGCCCCGCTTTCGTTCCCGCTCCCAGAATGATACACCTTTCCCCTATATCGGAACAATTCATTTTCAATAAATCCCAGTTCCGGGCTGTCCTTAAATCTCCACATTGGTTTTTCTTTCAACAAAATATCCTCATCCCGGCTGCATCCGGCAGCTGCAGCACGGTCAATCAGACGGCAGACGGTATGACGGCTCATGTAAAAGAGCTTCTGCTGCACGCTCTCGCGGTACGGGTTGTCCTCCGGATCCATCGTGACCGTCACGATCACCTTCCGGCAGCACCGGAATAAGAGTTCCAGAAGCTCATACTGGATCGGCGTAAAGCCCGTATAGCCATCCAGCGTCACAACGCTGTCGCGGATGAGCTGTGACTGCGGCAGCACCCGGCAGAGAAGGCTTAAAATTTCTTCTTTTACGATCACTTTTTCCTCGGTATACGCCTGGAATGCCCGGTATAAAACCTGCATATCCAGAAGCTTCTGGCGCAGCAGCGGGCTTTTCGTCTCCCCGATCAGCGTCTCCAGCTTTTCCTCCGTGATGCCGTACTGGAAAAACTCAGACAGCATCGATTTGATCTCGCTGATAAAGCCCGCCTTGTCCAGATGCCCTCCAAACAGGTGCAGATTTCCCCGGACGCCCGACGAGACGCGCCGCAGAACCATCGATTTTCCCATATCATCCAGCACCGCCAGATTTTCAATCGCTAATTCCTCAAACACCCGGTATGCCAGACGCTCAAAACTGACAATATCGATATTCATCACGCCATGGTTCGGATGCAGCATCACGATCTCTTTCTGCGTCTGCATCGTAAACTGTTCCGGCACCAGAGCAAAAAAACGTCCGTCCGGCTCTTCCATCGACTGACGGATCAGATTTTCATACAATGTCCGTGTCTTTCCCGAACCGGAACCACCGATTATAAATTGCAATGACATAGTTTTCCCTCTGTCTTTCTGTCTATGTTTTCTGTCAGATACCAAAGCACTTCCGCCCGGATGCATCCCGGATTCCCATTTCTTCCCGGTATTTCGCCACGGTCCGCCGCGACAGCGTGATCCCCGCTTCCGCCAGTTTTTCTGACAACACGCGGTCGCTGAACGGCTTTCTCGGATTTTCCGTTTTGATCAGATGGCGGATTGCCTCCCGCGGATCTTTGCCTGTTTCCATCCGATTCACCACTTCTGCCTGAACCGCCGTTTCTTCCTGATTCGCCGCCTCTTCCTGATCTATCATTCTTCCCTTATCCGTCATCCCGAATCCTCCCGCAGCCATGTGTCTTGAAAAGAAATATGACAGCGGAAAGATCCCCCAGCGGCATTGCAGATATTTTTCACGCACTGTCCGGCTCAGCGTCGGCTCGCTGACCCCCAGCGATTTAGCCGCCTGTTTCTGCGTCCACGGAGCCAGTTTTCCACTTCCTTTTGCAAAAAACTCCCCCTGTACGCACAAAATCTCTTCTGCCAGCCGAGACAATGTCTGATTGCGCTGCCCAATGCACTGGCAGACCCATTCAGCCTGTCGGATTTTCCCCTCGATGTAGTCCTTCGCCTCCGTCTCGGTATCTTTCTGCTTCATCAATGACAGATAATACGGATTGATGGCAATCTGCGGCAGTGTCTCATCGGAAAGCTGCATTTCAAATCCGTGTTCCGTCTGTGAGATAATTATATCTGGTACGATATATTTATCATAGCTCTCATCCCCATATCCGCTTCCCGGTTTGGGATTCAGCTCCCGGATCCGCGCTGCTGCCAGAAGCACTTCCTCCAGCTTGCAGGAGCATGCACGGGCAAGCTGCTTCATCTGGTTTTTTCCCAGCAGATCCAGATGGTTGGAAATGATGCGTGCCGCCAGAATTTCGGTTCGCATCGTTCCATTCTGAACAATATCAATCACCGCGCCGCCGTCCTCTGCCAGATAAGACAACTGCATCAACAGACACTCCTTCAGCGACCGTGCCCCGATCCCACACGGTTCCAGCCTGCCAAAATTTTTCCAGATCCGTTCTCCTTCTGTCTCCTCAATTCCCAGCCCAGCGCAGAGTTCTCCAAAATTCACGCTGAGATATCCGCTTGCATCCAGATTTTTGATCATATAGCGGAATATTTTTTCTTCTCTTTTCGTCAGATGCAGCATACACGCCTGTTCCAGAAGTGATTCCAAAAGCCCCTCCTGGCTTCGTCCCGGCTCTAATCGTCCCGCCTCTTCTTCCTCATCCTGATAATAGGTCTGGTTCTGGTGGTCAAGGCTGGCAAGTTCTTCAAGTCTGCGGATTTTCTCGTTCAGCTCTCCATTTTCTTCCAGCCGTCCGTTCTCCGGCTCCCGCTCTTCCAGATCCACCACCGGATTTTCCAGCGCCATCTCTTCTATGTACTCTTTCAGTTCTATCTGCCCCATCTGAAGAATATTTGCGGATTGTATCATTTTCTGGGACAAGGTCTGTTTGAGCTTTAACTCCTGTTTCAGTTCCATCGTACCACCCCTGAAAAGATGTAAAACGCCCAGATGCCTCGCCGTTTCTGCCTGCGAAGTACCTGGGCGTCCTGTCTTTTGCCTGCCTAATTACTGATCCAGCTCATCCTCGCCGACCAGCTCATCATATTCCTGCTCGTCCAGAAGCTCGTCAAACGCATCTGCCACGATCTCATACTCATCGTCGTCCTCGATGTTTTCCAGGTTCGGCTGTCCGTTCTCATCCTCGCTGTAACGGTACAGATATACCTCGCCATCCTCTGCCTCGATGTCATCCATCGGAAGAAGGGCAATATAATCCTTACCGCCTGCCGGGAAAATCGTCAGAACAACGCACTCAATCTCTCTGCCGTCATCCAATGTCAGGGTCACGGTCATCTCCTCGCCGTTGTCAATCTCTTCCTGCGTCATATTCTTATTATCTGCCATATTTTACCTCTTTCTTTTCTATGCTTTTTCTACGTCCCACAAGATCCGTTGGCGGAATCCTGTCTTGACTCCACTGTATCAGAGTATTCTGTAAAAATCAAGACTTGACTTCCTCATTGTCCTCTTCATCTGCCGCCTCGTTACTGTTCACGCATACGTGTACAGTATCGCCGCTTCATTCCGATACGCCGCCAGCTATTCCCGCACCTCATCCGGCACCTGTACGCGCATTCCACGTGCAAATGCCCGGTTTAAGCGGATTGTGTGCCGTGCCAGCGGGTTAAACAGCATATAGATGCAGAATACCGCCTCGATAAATTCGATTGCCGCCGCCATCACCAGCATAAAAACCAGCGGAAATGGCAGCCACCAGCTCATCTGAAGCAGTGATACGCCGC
>OMFD01000236.1_pt1 | contig 36790 bp, 33 predicted proteins | sample 1645541 | NCBI WGS metagenome assembly OMFD01 (sample SAMEA103958149, study PRJEB25191) | human gut metagenome | biome: human-associated habitat [ENVO:00009003]; feature: intestine environment [ENVO:2100002]; material: feces | place: Germany | collected 2013/2015
TTATTGATTACTTTATTCTCTTTAATGCTTTCTTCGACTTGTTCAAGCCACATTTCTTCGTTTTCTTTATCAAACGCTTCCAGTTCGGCACGCTGCTCTGGCGATAAGCCCTTATATCGCTTCTCGAAATATTCTGCACGTTCTTCTGGGGTTTCCTCTGGGTCTGTGAATCCTGCGATATCTGTTGGGAATGTATCCGGCACTAACTTTCCCTGTCTTGTCAGCCAAGCCAAGGCATCAATGAATCCCATCATGTATGTAAGGCGTTCTTTTGACGTTAGATAGAAGTTCTCCGTCTTTAGGTATTTTGTACGGGGAGACTGTCCAAATGCCTTGTAAAGCCCCTTATCGCTTTCTAAGAGTATTCTAAGACCGTCATGGTACTGCTCGTAGTTATCAAGCACCATACTTTTCAGCGTATATAATTCGTCCGAGTTCATTTCAATCCCTCCAATGCAATTTATAACATAAATTATAACATATAAATCACATCTATGGAAACATAAAATCTAACATAGAGGTGATTTAGCATGAAAGAAGAAAAACTGATAATACATCCGAAACGCCCCAAGGGGGATGATGGATATAAGACCTTTTCCGTTCGTATCAGAGAGGATATTGTGCAGCGCATTGATGAAATATCGGCTCAGACAGGACGCAGCCGAAATGAACTGATTGGTATACTGTTGGAATTTTCATTAGACCGCTGCTCCATCGAACCCAAGTAACAAAAAATCACAGGCAGCTCCTTTGCGTAATGCAGTAGGAATCGCCTGTGATTTCTTTATTTTCCGTATCGTTTGATATCCACCTGTGACAGCGTATGAACAGTGGCTTTAAGCGTTCTCAAATGCTCACGAGCTGTTTTATAGTCCTTATGAGCAATGCAATCCTCAATCAGTTCTACATTGTCATTCACAATCATATCAAGCTGCTCTAACGAGGATTTCAACCCCAAAATGCGTTCAAAGTCTGTATAACGGGATTCAACTTTTTCTGCCGGGGATTCGTTTTCTTCACACTGCAAAGGGAACGCATCCATCCACTCTTGCAGTTCGGCTTGTGTGATATCCCCGTTCTCCCATTTGCGCCTTTCGTTGTACCATGCTTGTAACGCTTGAAGAATTGTCTCATCCTTTGTCTGGATAGCGTATTTAGGCTCTTGCGGAAGTTCGATAGGAACAAGGTCGTATTTATCCGACAGTTCAAAGAGAATGTGCATGGCATCATTATAGCTGTCGATCTGGCGGTCAACAAGCGTTTCCACAGGAACGCCGAGCCTTTGAGCAATCAATTCCAATTTATCTCTGGAAATTTGGCGATATCCAACCTCATAATTTCTTATTGCAGCTTCATTTACCCCTGCGGCTTCTGCCAATTCTGAAACGGCAGTCTTATTACGCAAACGGATTCTCTTGATTTTCTGTCCCGTTTCGATTCTCTTTTCTATCTTTATATTGTTCAAGAATTTATCCAATAAACTCATTTATTTCCCTCCAAACTGTTATGGTGTAGCGATACACCATAACACTTCAAATAATAACATCCTTTTAGGAAGAAAGCAATGGTAATCTATCGCAAACGGGGTAATCACGCAAAAATTGCCACGTCAAAAAACTGCAAGCCACATAATCGTGTCAAATCACTTGACGCCGGTAAAGCAACTGTGCTATAATGCCGTTGTGGCATAAAAAAGAATAATGCCACATAACCGTGTCTAACCAGTGATAATATAAAGGAGATGAATACTATGGCAGGAGTAACCCCGTCCATCATGGAGTGTCGCAACTACTCTGTGCAGGACATTATGAACATCTATGGTGTCGGAGAGGAAAGCGTCCGCAACTTTATCAAAAAGCATCAGAAAAACAATGATTTCCGTGTATTCATGGTGGGAAAATATCTTCGTATCGACAAGAACAGCTTTGAAGATTGGTATAACAATCATCCGAACGAGTTCTAACGTCTGGTATGGGCAGAAAACCTAAGAAGAAAGACATAGCTGAATATTTGTGGCATAGCGAGCCAACCAAAATTAACGCTACCAATGACAACTGGCGCATCCGCTACGGGTATCTTGATTCTGAGGGTAAGGAACACCAGACCACCGAAACAGTGAACAACGAACGTGCGAAAAACCAGTTCGTATCCTATCTTCTGCTCCGTGAAAAGGAACATAAGGCTGCCAAGGGCACAACGGTAGCTTCCAAAGTTGATAAAACGGAGATAGAGACCGTTGAACAGCTCTTGTATGCCTATGCCGAGCATACCAAGTATCTACATACCATCGGAGACAGATATGGGTGGGACGAGGGCACTTACAGAGCGAATATCGGCAAGATTCGTAATTACATTGTTCCTGTGTTTGGCTCATTCCCTATATGGAAAATAACCCGTGTCGATATGAGACAGGGCTTCAAGGATATGCTTCAATTACCGCAAGCCAACGGGAATCATAAGGCAAATGGGGCAAGGGTATCACAGCGTACTGTTTATGATTGCAAGAAAATCATCAGCCGAGCATTTAAGTACGCTACGGATGATTTGGAGCTTATCACAGAAAACCCCATGTTGGGTGTGACTGTAAAGCAGCCGAAGTCAAGCAGGCGTGAGGTGTGGACAGAAGAACAGTTTAATTTTGCGTATGATAACTGTTCCGATCCACAGCTCAAGCTTCTAATCAGCCTTATGGTGGCATTGAGCAGCCGTATTGGAGAATGTCTTGCCTTAACATGGTCTGATGTATACGATAACGAGGACAAGCATGAACCGTCCTATATTCGTAACTACAAGGAGTTGACTTACCGCACTGAGAAATTTATTAAAGAAACAAATGGTCGGGGGATTCTCAAAGTATTCGACCAAGTTCGCAGCACTCGACCGGATGCAAAAAGACGTGCGGTCTTTCATGTTACCAAGACGGAAAAGGAAATCGAAGCAAAGACGGACAGAATCTATATAGCGCCGGAAGTCATTTTCATGCTCCGTGATTATAGGCTTGTTCAGAATCAGCATAAGCAGCTTGCAGGAGACAGCTACATTGATGATGACTTGATATTTGCTCACGAGGATGGTACGCATATCAGTTCACAATACGCCGATGATATGTTCCGTTCACTCTATGAGCCTTTAGGACTTCCAAAAGTAGACCTGTATAGCCTAAGGCATTTCTCAATCACAAAAAAACTTGATTATAACAGGCATGACTATGTGAGCTTGGCTAAGGATACCGCCCATCGTCAGTTGAGTACGATACAGGACTATTACGAAACGCCGGAGGACAGCGTAAGAATTGATACAGCAAAAGCGATTGGAAAATTCCTTAGTCGCTCTGACAAATCGGATTCTGAATCCAAAGTGACAATCTCTCTGAAAGATGAAGATTTTGCAAAAAAACTTGAGGAAGTGGCTTCTGATTCAGCCGGAAAACAGATGCTTGAGTTTGCCATCGCCATGTACGAAAAGAATAATTCGGGCAAATAAAGGTCATCCGACACCAACCGTATTTAACGCCGCTAATCACCTAAATATTTAGCTACTGTACAAAACCACTGAATTTACTGTATAATATAAGCGATACGAAACACCCGAACCATGATTCCCTTGCAGCAATAAAAGAGAAAAACCTCTCCAAGCGAAGCTTGATTATTTTTTCTTTTACTGCTCAATAAAAAAGCCGAAAACCCTTGAAAACAAAGGCTTTCGACGTTATTATCTGGCGCGCCAAAAGGGATTCGAACCCCCGGCCTTCCCCTTAGGAGGGGGACGCTCTATCCAACTGAGCTATTGGCGCGTATATCAAATGAAATTGTAAATAGTGAGGATTGAACAACCGCTTAGGAGGCGCTTGTTATATCCATTTAACTATGGGAACAAATGCCGTATTTTCGGGCTTTTTCAGCCTTTTCGGTCACGGCGGCCAACTTTATGAACTCAATCACTTTCGTGATGAATTATCTCTTTCTTATCTCTTCTGATTTTTCAGATTTCGCTTCCTTAAATGACCCTCAAACGCTACCCTTTTTCTTCAAAAGGGTTCCGCCATGGTTCTACCTTAGGAGGCGAACACTCTATCCTACTGAGCTACAGAGATTTATATGTTTCACGTGAAACATATATCGTATTTTCATACTGCATTTTATTATAATTCATTTTCATGTGTTCCGCAACTATTTTCTCTTCCCACTTGCTCCGTATGTAATTTCTGTGTAACTGTTTACGGGTAGGCACTTTGGGAACCGACGATTTTTTATAGGCCTTTACGCAAAATGAGCCGTTCCCATCATCCATATTTTTCCTTTAAACCGACGTCCCGGAAGCGGTTCTCCAAGCAGGTCCATCTTATTGATACCCACGCGGAAATACAGATCGTTGCATTCCACCTTGAGATCATAGATTTCCTCGCCGGTAAACCGGTTTTTCTTACATATAACCTCTTTGATCTCGCCTAATATCGAATACTGATCGCACTCGATCCCGCTTGGCATAAAAGTTGTATCGACGATCGAATAAATATCCTCTCTCGTCGCCCGGCGCGATGCCATCGAATAGAGATCCAGATCCTCGATTGTTAAGGACTCCATTGCATCCTCGTCGCCATTTTTTGCCGCTTCCAAAAGTTCATCCCGGTTTTTCGCCGCCACTTTGGCTTTTTCAATCTGTAGCGCCGTCTTTTTGATCGGAAGAAGCACCTTGCCCCGATTGGCAAATCCTGCCAGGCTGACCGAAGTCACCTGTAAGCGCTCGCGCTCTTTCCGGTAACACTCCCTGTATTCGATCGGATTCAAGAGATAAAAGATCAGCGAAAGCCCTACCTTATACTCATCCAGAAGCCCCGCATAGGTTTCCTTCTCCGTATGACGCTGAATGGAACACTCTGCCCGCGAGGTTACCTCCTCGTTCAGGATATAAGGATAATAATACTCTATCTCCATCTCATCCTGCTCATTCAGCTCCCCATACATCGCCACGCCGATCCCCGGCGCAACTTCTGTCTTGATCTCATATAATTCGGTCTCCCTGTCAAGCTGAAGACAGCTGGAGGTTCCCGCCTCTCTCGCCAGACAGCGAAGCAGGGCACGGATGTCCTTCTTCTTCTGATACATACTAAATCCGGCAGCTCGCAAAAAACGATGCATATTGACTCCTTCTAACTACAATCCGCAGCTGCTGCCAACACATACAGCCGCCTCATTTCTATCCTTTATTTTTCTTACTTATACCCAAGCGCACGCTCCAGTGCTTCCTTCTCTTCACTTCCTAAAAGCACCTCGGTCTTGCCCTCTACGACATCCTTCAGATACAGGTAACAGCCTTCACGGCTGTGAACAGAATTCAGCACAAATCCCGTGTTGTTATCATCCAGCATGGCAATGACAAAACTCAGATTGCCGCCCATGCCCTTAAACGCATTGTACTTGACAATACCGGTTTTCTGGTATCCAGCCTGCGCCTTGGAGACAACCGAATCCACCAGGCGTTTTGTATCTCCGTCCTTTGCCCGCAGATACTCGGTCTCATCCACCAGTTCCATGATCGTGTCTTCGAGCGTCTCCGCATCTTTTCCCCGCATAAACATATCATATCTGCGATACAACTTCCTATACTGCGAAAAACAGATGACGGATGCAATAAATGATATGAGTGTCAGGATCGCCAGAACGATCACGATAATCCCCGGATCGATGCCAATCCCGCTAAAAATACTGCTCTCCATCTTTCATTCCTCATTTCCCATCATCCGTCCCCTGGGACGAATTTTGTGTGATTACTGTCTTAATGACTCCAAAAGCTCAATCAGACGTTCCAGTTCCGCTGATGAATAGTATTCAATCTCGATTCTGCCTTTATTCTTATCCTTGCGGTTGATCGAAACCTTCGTTCCCATAACCCCTTTCAGCTTCTCTTCCACATCCTTGAAAAAGACCTCCATATCGCGTTCCGGATCTGCTTTCTTTTTCGCCTTTTTCGGCTTCAAAAGCTCTTTCACCAGACGCTCGACCTCGCGGACGCTCAAATGATTTTCTACTGTTTTAAGCGCCAACTGGTACTGTTTTTCACCATCTTCCAGCGAAAGAAGCGCTCTCGCATGACCTCCGGTAAGCCGGTCCTGAATCAGCATCTCCTGCACTCTCTCATCCAGTTTCAAAAGACGCATGCTGTTCGTGATCGTCGCACGGTTCTTCGCTACGCGCTCTGCTACGTCCTCCTGACGCAGCCCAAACTCCTGAATCAGCATCTGGTAGGCTTTCGCCTCCTCAATCGGATTTAAATCTGCACGCTGTACATTCTCGATCAGGGCGATCTCCATCGTCTGCTGTCTCGTATACTCGCGCACGATCACTGGAACTTCCCGAAATCCTGCCAGTTTGGCAGCTCTCCACCGGCGCTCTCCGGCAATCAGCTCATAACGATCGCCCTTTTTCTGAACCAGAAGCGGCTGCAGCACGCCGTAATGGCGGATGGATTCTGCCAGCTCTCCGAGCTGTTCTTCATCAAACATCTTACGCGGCTGGCTGACATTTGGATCAATCTCCGAAATATTTAGAAATTTCTCTTTTTCCACCTCAACGATCTTTACGACCGGCTCCGCTTTTGCCGTCTGTGTCTTCGATTTTGCCGCCATCTCCCCGGCTGTGCGGGTTTTTCCTTCTGCCGTCGTCTTTCCGGATGCCTTTGCAACTCCCACGCGGCTGCCTTTTCCCACTGTTTTCGCAGCTGCCTTTCCGGCCGACGCCGATTTTTTCTGTTTTTTAGATCCCGGAAGCACCATATCCAGCTCTTCCAGGCTCTTTTTCTCTATCTCCTGTTCCGTCTCACGAACGGAAGTCTTTTTTCCGGCTTCATCCGATGGCTTTGCGCTGCTTTTTCCCGCTTCTGCATCCTCGTAATCATTTCCAAAAAAAGCTCCCAGTCCTCTGCCAAGCCCCGTTCTCTTTGACATTTCCTTCCTCCTCACGAACCTCCCGACGCCCCGGCAGGCATCCTTTCTGAATTTCACTTCACCGTTATTTTCCTGCCTACAGCTCTTCTCCCCGGCTGATCACCTCTGCTGCCAGCAGACGGTAGCTCTCTGCTCCGGTCGAGCGGCTGTCGTACAGGTTGATCGGCATTCCGTGGCTCGGCGCCTCCGCCAGTCGCACATTTCTCGGTATGATCGTCTTGTAAATCCGCTCATTTAAGTTCTGTTTTACATTCTCTACGACCTGCAGGGAGAGATTCGTTCTCGCATCATACATGGTAAATACCACGCCCTCCAGCTCCAGCGACGGATTCATCTTTTTCCGGACCAGACCGATCGTCCGGAGTACCTGGCTCAGTCCTTCCAGCGCATAATATTCGCACTGGATTGGCACCAGCACCGTATCTGCCGCTACCAGCGCATTGATCGTCAAAAGACTCAGCGACGGCGGGCAGTCGATGATAATAAAATCATACTGATCGCGGATTGTCTCCAGATAACCGTTTAACACCGACTCTTTATTTTCCACATCCAGAAGTTCAATCTCAGCTCCTGCCAGATTCGAATCCGAAGGAAGAACATCCAGATTTTCCTGAACATCGTGCATCAGACAGTCCTCCAGTGTGCAATCGCCCAAAAGCAGCTCATAGACTGTATCTTCAATCTGTTCTTTTTCCAATCCCAAACCAGTGGTTGCATTTCCCTGCGGATCAAAATCGATCGCCAAAACCCTCTGTCCCGCCTCTGCCAGGCATGCCGACAGGTTGATCGCCGTTGTCGTTTTACCTACGCCGCCCTTCTGATTTGCAATCGCAATCGTTCGTCCCATACCGTATTCCTTCCATTTCCTCGGTTTTATCTCACATGAAAGACAGGAAAAAGCCTTCCCGCAGGCATCCGCACAGCGATTTCCAGCTTTTTCCCGTTCTTGTCTTGCCTAATAGTATAACACACTTAAAACTCATTTCCTACTTTTTTAGAAAAATTTCATTTAAAATGTTTCACGTGAAACATCGGCTCCACCGTCTCCCCCAGAGCACACCATTTATCTGCCAGACACACAATCCATGCCTCGCGGCACTGAGGAGGCACCGGTATCAGCGGAAACATATGACGTGCGATGATATTTTTTTCCTTCCAATTTAAATGGTAATCTCTCTGTGCATTTCCAAGCGCTGTTTTCGGGTGATGGAAGCCGTGCAGGCGGTGCGAGGGATCCTTCTGATGCCAGTCATACAAAAAATAATCGTGCAGCAATGCCCCTCTCACAAGTGATTTTGGTTCCAAGCGAATCTGCCACCGTTCCATCATCCAAAGGCTTGTGTAGGCAACATTGAGGCTGTGGCGGTAAATGGATGTCGTACCATGCTGCATCGCCAGCTTCTCCTCGTCTAAGCGCCCTTCCTGCTTCAGTTCGCGTATCGTTTCCGCCAGCAGCCGCTGCCTGCCCGCCGACAACTGAAAAGATTTCTCTGTCTTCCGTTCCATACGATGCTGAAAGCATAACTTATTTTCCTTCTTTATCATATCGCGCATTTCTTTCCCCATCGATTGATTTTTTGATACGTGAACATTATAATGAATTTAATATCGATTTTCAACGAAATTTTGTTTACATAAAATGGCATGTTCATAACTGTTCACAGGTAAAAATTTTCTGAACTGAAAATTCCAAACGCTACAGCTCTGGTTGCATATTTTTCCGATTTGAAATGCGAAGCATCGGCAAAATCCCGTTACTTGGGCACACATCTGTGAACAGATATTCTGTGAAAACCACGCTGGAAATAGCTGAACTGTAATACAGGAAAATATGATATAATGAGCGCAAGTGAGCCATAAATCTGCTTGCAGATTTATGACGAACGGCGAATGGCGATCACGATAGCTGCGTCAGCAGCGGTAAGCATCGAAGATGCGAATCGTGATATAATGAGCGCAGAAGAAAAGAATGCGGCTGCGAAGCAGACATATTCTTTTCTTGCGCCATTAAGGAACGAACAGCCATGCGAAGCCGGGCGGTAGAGCGCGATAGCGCGGGTTCGTGAGTGGACGGGTGAGAATACGTTCATATGATATATATGAACACTTAGCGATGCATTTTCGATCCTAGTGCGAGTCATACCTAAATACTTAATGAAGCCGAGCCAAAGGCGATAGCTGAATTTAGTATTTATGGTATAATAGAATTACTTGATGAGATATTTTCGAGTTTAATTTTTCGATTCAAAAGGAGCTTTCTATATGAACACAAAAAACAAGATCATGACCTGCCTGATGCTGTCCGCCGGCGGCGCAGTTTCACTGGCACTTTTAAATAAATATATTCAATTTTCTGCCACCTCCCGCGGTCTGACCCGGGAAGAGAATTCTCTCTGCTACAAATGGCGGCTGGGAAATATCTACTATACAAAATGCGGTTCCGGCAAACCGCTTCTGTTGATTCACGATCTGCACTTTGCATCGAGCGGCTATGAGTGGGAATCCATCCGCGAACAGCTCAGCCGCTCCTACACCGTCTACACGCTCGACCTTCTCGGCTGCGGACGTTCCGAGAAGCCGAACCTGACCTACACAAATTACCTGTTTGTCCAGCTGATCTGTGATTTTATCAAATCTGAGATCGGACATCGGACCAACATTCTCTCCACCGGTGATTCAGCGGCACTGTCTATCATGGCGTGCAGCAACTCTCCAGAACTGTTTGATCAGATCATGCTCATCAACCCGAGCAGCCTTACCGACTGTTGTCAGCTTCCGGGTAAAAATGCCAAGCTTTATAAGCTTCTTCTGGATCTCCCGCTGGCTGGAACGCTCATTTACCACATTGCGTGCAGCCGCTCTATGATCGAAGAGGCATTCCGCACCAAATATTTTTACAATCCGTATACCGTAAAACCGGTTCAGATCGACCGCAGCCACGAAGCCGCACATCTCGGTGAATGTCCGAAAGCGATCTTCTCCAGTATTGAATGCCGCTATACCAAGTGCAATATTTCCAATGCTCTCAGGAAGATCGACAACAGCATCTTCATCATCGGCGGTTCCGAGGAACCGATGATCGAGGCGACGATTCAGGATTACAAGATTTATAATTCCGCAATCGAGTCCTCTATCATCCCAAAGACCAAACATCTGCCGCAGTTAGAACAGCCGGATGCCGTGATGGATGCGATCCATATGTTTTTTTCTTAAAAAAGGATAATGAGTATGCATACCGCGGAGCGTTTTTTCGTCATAGGACGAAGCTTATTACTGTTCATGCATACGTGCCCAGTAACGGAATTTGCCGCATTTAAATACGGCAAATTCCTGCTGCCACCACGTTTTCTTACGGCACTTTCGGTTCCAAAAGTGCCTACCCGCGAACAGTTACTCTCTCTTTCCCACATCTCCATAAAAAATGCTTTTTCTTACTCATACCATGATGCAGATACCATCTTTCCAGTATCTTTCATATTCACAGCGTCATCCTTCCGTGCGCCTTGTTTGTTTCTTCTTGATAGGAACGATCCTAATGTTTCATCCAGGTCCCGCCGCATTATCTATATACAAACAAACCCCCGGAATGATCCTCTTTATTCTACATTATTCCCACTCGATCTCCTCGGCTTTCGCACAAAAAAACTATATTCTGTAACGAAAACTCAAATTTTATAAATTTTCCCTATTATTTCCAGCTCTGCCATCGCCTCTACCCGCTTCTCCAGATTTCCTCTGTCATATGCCTGATACGGCTTCTGGAACACAATCTTCCAGGACAAATATTCAGTCATACATTTTTGTTTAAACCCCGCCTATATGAAAAAGAAAGACTGCATACTCTACGTGTTCCATATACAGTCTTTCTCTATCCACCTTTTGATTGCTTTATTTCAGCGGCTCCCGCGACGGCGTTCCCGCTTTTCTCGGATACTTCTTTCCCGTCCTCTCTGTCTTATGAATCCGGACCAGGTTACGCTCATCCTCATTGGCAAGGTGGAAGGAAATCACATCCTCCAGCTCGCCGCCCAGCTTGCGGATCGCACCTTTTCCCGTCTTCATCTCTTCCTCCAGTTTGCCTGATTTGTACGGTACAAACCAGCCTCCCACCTTGACAAATGGCAGGCAGTATTCCGACAGCGTGGACAGATTTGCCACCGCGCGTGAAACGCAGAAATCAAATGTTTCACGTGAAACATTATCATGTGCCGCATCCTCCGCCCGTCCGTGAACCGCCTGAATTTTTTCCAGTTCCAATGCCTGAATTACCTCGTTCAGAAAGTTGATCCGCTTATTTAAAGAATCGAGAAGCGTGACCTTTAAATTTGGAAATGCAATCTTTAACGGGATACCCGGAAATCCAGCTCCCGTTCCAACATCGATCAACGTATACTCTTTCTCTGCCAGATCCGGCACCGCTTTCACAAGTGCCAGACTATCCGAAAAATGTTTGGTCACAACTTCCTTCTGTTCCGTGATCGCTGTCAGATTCACCATCGTATTCCAATGAATCAACAGTTCATAGTAATCGTAGAACTGCTTGATCTGGTGTTCATTTAACGCGACGCCCATCTCCTGTGCTTCTTTCTGAAGCTGCCCGGTAAAGTCTGCCGGAGGCAGAACCACACCGCTTTCTACTCTATTTTCTTCTGCCATAAATATATCCTTTATGATATGTTCTATTTTTTCTCAGGTTCTTATCTATCTTACATTTTGAGTTGCTGCAATGCGTTTACCTGTTTCCATGCAGTCTCTGACTCGTTACTGTTCACGCATACGTGCCCAGTAACGGAATTTGCCGTGGCTTCGCATTTAAATACGGCAAATTCCTCCTGCCACCAGGTTTTCTTACGGCACTTTCGGTTCCAAAAGTGCCTGCCCGTGTACAGTAACTCTGAATCCGCTCGTTTCTATATTTACAGTTCTTTCTTCTCTTCCCCATGTCCCGCATGGCGGCTCTGCTCTAAGTGTACCAGCAGCACCGAAATATCTGCCGGTGACACGCCCGCGATTCGGGATGCCTGACCGATATTTGCCGGTTTATAGAGATTTAATTTCTGTACTGCCTCACGGCGCAGGCTTCCGACCGTGGAATAGTCGAAGTTTTCATCCAGCTTCCGGCTCTCCATCTTCTTAAACTGTGCAACCTGCTGCAGCTGGCGGCGGATATAGCCGTCATACTTGATGTTGATATTGATCTGCTCGATCACATCTTCCGGAAGTTCCGGACGGTTCGGATCCAGCTCTGCCAGTGCTTCATAGCTTAACTCCGGACGGCGTACCAGCTCTGCCAGCGTTGCCGCGGTCTTGAGCGGGGTGCTTCCGTGGCGCTCTAAAAATTCCTGCACTTCTTTTCCAGCGCCAATGTTGATCTTCTCCAGACGCTTTGCCTCTTCCTCGATCATTTTTTCTTTCCAGAGGACACGCTCATACATCGCATCACTGACCAGTCCAATCTCATGCCCGATCGAGGAAAGACGCAGATCCGCGTTGTCCTGACGCAAAAGCAGGCGGTATTCCGCACGCGACGTCATCATCCGGTACGGTTCATGGTTTTCTTTGGTAACCAGATCGTCGATCAAGACACCGATATATGCCTGGGAACGGTCGAGGATGATCGGTTCTTTTCCCAGCACTTCGCGCGCCGCATTGACACCCGCCATAAAGCCCTGTACCGCCGCTTCCTCATAACCGGAGCTTCCGTTAAACTGACCGCCGCTGAACAATCCCCGGATCGCCTTAAATTCCAGCGATGCCTTTAACTGGCGTGCATTGATACAATCGTACTCAATTGCATATGCATTTCGAACAATTTTTACATTTTCGAGTCCCGGCACAGTACGGTACATCGCGTACTGCACATCCTCCGGCAGGGAACTGGACATACCACCCAGATACATTTCATTCGTATAAATTCCCTCCGGCTCGACAAAAACCTGATGACGGTTCTTATCTGGAAATTTTACCACCTTATCCTCGATCGATGGACAGTAACGCGGACCTGTTCCCTCGATCGCGCCCGAAAAGAGGGGCGATCGATCCAGGTTGTTGCGGATGATCTCATGTGTCTTCTCATTGGTATAGGTCAGCCAGCAGGACACCTGCTCCTTCTGCACCGACTCCGGATCGGTGGAAAAAGAAAATGGCACAACCCTCTCATCGCCGAACTGCTCTTCCATCTTAGAAAAATCGATGCTGCGCTTATCGACACGCGCCGGTGTGCCCGTCTTGAAACGGAACATCTCGATTCCCAGCTTTTTCAGGGAATCTGTCAGATGGTTTGCCGCCTGCAGACCATTCGGTCCGGTCGGATTGCTCACATCGCCATAGATACATCTCGCTTTCAGGTACGTTCCCGTTGCCAGCACCACCGCCTTGCAGTAATACGTCGCACCGGAGTACGTTTTCAGTCCTTTGATCTGACCTTCTTCCACGATCAGCTCTGCCACCTCTCCCTGACGGATCGTCAGGTGATCGGTATTTTCCATGGTACGGCGCATCTGGCGGGTGTATTCCTGCTTGTCCGCCTGCGCGCGGAGCGAATGCACCGCCGGTCCCTTAGACTGGTTAAGCATCTTGGACTGTATAAAGGTTTTATCTATATTTTTTCCCATCTCGCCGCCGAGCGCATCCAGCTCGCGCACCAAGTGGCCCTTCGAGCTTCCGCCGACATTCGGGTTGCACGGCATCAGGGCGATGCTGTCCACGCTGACGGTAAACACGATCGTCTCGAGTCCCAGTCTCGCGCTTGCCAGCGCCGCCTCACAGCCGGCGTGTCCCGCCCCGACGACCGCTACATCATAATTTTCTGTTAAACAGGGCATGTTTCCTCTTTCCTCTCTATCTCTGCATTCTATTCAAGTCGAACGTCCGTGAGACTTGGCGCGTGATTCTGGTCAGCGTAAGCTGACATATTCTTTACAGAATCACTGCGCATGAGCCGCAGCCGATTTTACTGCAGCTGCACATTTCAATTTGATCAAACGCCTTATATTCTTTCTTGTTTTCAGATCCACCCTATCATACCACAAGGAAAGAAACCTTGCAAAAAAATTGATCTATTTCCCCATACAAAAATGGCTGAAAATCTCATTCACCAGATCCTCTTCCAGTGATTCCCCAAGGATCGTTCCAAGATGTTCATAGGCATCCATCAGATCAATCGAAAAAAAATCCTCCGGCATCGCATTGTCGATGCTTGTCTCGACCAGACGCAGGCTCTTCAGCGCCTGCTCCATCGCCGTCTTGTGACGGACGTTTGTCAGCATGACCTGATCGTTGAAATTCAGGTTTCCCTGCAAGAACATCGTCTGAATTTTTTCCTCCAATCGATCAATTCCCTGCTGTTCCTTCGCCGATACCGGGATCACTTCCTGCCCGCACGCTTCGCGAAGCGCTTCTTCTGTGAGAACCGGTTCCAGATCTGTCTTATTTAAGAGGACGATCACCTTCCGTCCCCGGATCAAATCGAGGATCTGACGGTCATTTTCATCCAGCTCCCTTGATCCATCGACCACATACAAGATCAAATCTGCCTCATCCGCAATCTTTCTCGCCCGTTCCACGCCAATCTTTTCAACGATATCCTCCGTTTCCCGGATGCCCGCCGTATCGATCAAATTTAAGCTAAGCCCGCGCAGACGGATATTTTCCTCCAGCGTATCGCGTGTCGTACCGGCGATCTCTGTCACAATCGCGCGATCCTCTCCCAGCAGTACATTCATCAGGGACGATTTTCCTGCATTCGGCTTACCTAAGATCACGGTTTTGATCCCCTCCGTCATGATACGCCCGTTGTCAAACGTCCCGATCGACGCCTCCAGCTCCATCTCAATCGGCTGCAGCGTCTCCCGAAGGCGCTCCGGGTATCCGTCCAGAGAAATATGCTCCGGATCATCAAGTGCAGACTCAATAAAGGCAATCTCATAGATTAGTTTTTCGCGGAGTTCCCGTACTTTCCGCGACATTGAACCGCTCAACTGGCTGACCGAAGACTGCAGCGCATACTCATTTTTCGACTGGATCACATCGATCACGGCTTCCGCCTGCGAAAGATCAATTCTGCCATTTAAAAACGCCCGCTTCGTAAATTCGCCTGGTTCCGCCAGCCGCGCCCCACATTTTACCGCCAGCTCCAGAATCCGCTTCATCACCAGCACGCCTCCGTGACAGTCAATCTCTACCGTGTCCTCCGCCGTATAACTGTGCGGACCGCGCATCAAAAGAAGCAGCACTTCATCGATCCGTTCCTCTCCATCCCGAATATATCCATAATGAATCGTATACGTTTTCTGCTCTGAAAGCCTCTTCCCCGCCACCGCCGGTTCAAACATCCTCTCCGCCACCGCAACAGCGTCCGAACCGCTAATCCGGATAATCCCAATCCCCGAACTCGAAAGCGCCGTCGCGATCGCGGCGATTGTATCTGTATATACCATATATATAAATCCTTCCTTGCTTTTTATCTTCTTATTCTATACCATATGGAAGCATTTTCCCATCTTTATTTACAAATCTAGTCTAATATTTATTTCTTTTTTTCATGTTTTCACGATAAACCTCTCGCGCTCGATTCCCCACAAAAAAGAAGGTCTAGATACCTCCAGACCTTCTTCGTCACACTTATTTACTTCTCATATCTCCCATACCCGTCACTTCTCTCGCGTCTGCCCTCGCGCTTCAGCGAAATAATCACATGCCGGAACGGATCCTCTCCCTCGCTGCGGGTAGTGACATACTTGTCATTCTGCAGCGCTGCATGAATGATCCGTCTCTCATACGGGTTCATCGGCTCCAAAGATACGGAACGTTTCGTTCTCTTTACCTTGTAAGCAATGTTCTTTGCCAGTGTCTCAAGCGTCTCTTTCCGTCTCTCGCGGTAATTCTCGGTATCGAGCTTCACGCGGACGTAATTCTCGCTCTTCTTGTTGACAACCAGGCTGACCAGATACTGGAGAGAATCCAGGGTCTGACCTCTCTTACCGATCAAAATACCCATATCCTCACCGGAGAGGTCAATGTTCATCTCACACTCTTCCTCATTGAAAGCCGCTGCGATCTTCACATCTAAGTTCATCGCATCAAATACCTGGCTTAAAAAGTCGATCGCACGATCCTCGAGCGTCTCTTTTTTCTTAGCACGGATGATCGCCGGTTTCGCGCCGATCCCCAGAAATCCGGCGCTTCCTTTTTCGACCACTTCGTACTCTAATTTATCACTGGTGGTTTCCAGTTCAATCAGTGCCTTTGTTACTGCCTCATCGACTGTCTTAGCGGTAACCGTAATCATATCCATCCTGCGCCCTCCTTCTATTTTTTCGCGTGCTTATCGTTGTACTTCTGCACCATCTTTGCCTTGGAAGCCAGACTGCCCGGCTTCGGATCGGAATTGTAAAATGCTTCAGACGCCTCCATCTGCTTTTTATTGCGGGAGATCTTGTCCTCTTTCGCCTTGCTTTCCGCATCCTCGCGTGCCTGCAGCGCCTTTAAATTCACGCTTGCCTTCTCGCTGACATTGGCCGGCGGCAGACCTTTTCTCGCTCTCTTCTTGTTCATCTTCTCCACGTTGCGGCGGATCAGATCATCGACATCGATCTTGTTCATATGTGCATTTACGATCAGCTGCTGAACGAGCTGGAATGCACCCTGAACGACCCAGTAGATACCGATCGCGGACGGCAGGGAGAAACAGAAGAATACGGACATCAGCGGCATCGTGATCATCATGCTGTTCATCATGCTCGCGCCCGGCGCGTCCTGATCCACCTGCTGTAAATTGGAAATCAGCTTGGTGGAGATCCACTGAGTCAGACCTGCGAGGATCGGGATGATCCATGCGATCGTGATGTGGTTAAAACCGGTAAACGGCGGAGTTGCCAGATTGATGCCGAAGAAATAGTTCATCTGCTCAATCTTGCTCGCATTTTCTGCGATCGTCGAAGAGATCTGCGGGAATAAACTTTCCAGCGTATCCCATCCAGCCGGTGTCAACTTATATAACATATCTACGACTTTGTTTGCCACGGTGTAGTCTACCTTGTCCACCGCCATGCCGACACCGCTTGCCAGCTCGGAAATCTTGTTGATGTAATCCGGCTGCCCCATCAGCGGGTTCGCTACGTTGTCAAAAAAGACACGTACTGACGGTACGTATGCCGGAATGTTGTAGATAACCCGGTACAAAGCGAAGATAATCGGAAGCTGAATCGCCATCGGCAGACATCCTGCCATCGGATTCGAGCCATATTTCTCATAGACTGCCTGCATCTCGACCTGTTGTTTAGCCATCGATGCCTGATCGGTTTTTCCCTTATACCTATTCTGAACCGCCTTGATTTCAGGGTTCATAAGCGACATAAGTTTTGACGATTCCTGCTGTTTGATCGTCAGAGGAAATAACAGTAACTTTGTGATAATGGTAAACAGGATGATACACAGACCGATATTCATGATCCCCATGCTGCTGGTAATCCGGAATAAAAAGTCCATGATATAACCAAACACGCTGGCGATCGGTCCCATGATCGAACCTGCCTTTGTCGCAACTAAAACGCTAACGTCCAATGAACTACCTCCTCATCCTTTACGGAACTGGATCATAACCGCCTTCTGCAAATGGATTACAGCGAAGAATCCGCTTACATGCCAAAATCATACCTTTTACAGCGCCGTACTTTTTAAGTGCCTGGATGGCGTACTCCGAGCACGTCGGCGTGTACTTGCAGTGAGGTCCTGTCATAGGGGAAATATAGAGCTGATATCCCCGAATCATCTTTATCAAGATCTTCTTAATCAATATTCTCACTTCGATTCTCCAGAATGTTATGCAGTCCGCATAAGTGCAGGTATGCACTCTCAATTTTTTTGAAGTCTGCTTCTTTCGCTGCCGGTCTGGCAACGACTACGATGTCTAATCCGAGTCTGACTCTGTCCTTATTTAACCGATAGCTCTCCCGTACCAACCTTGTCACGTGATGGCGGACCACGCTGTTTCCAACCTTTTTGCTGACGGAGATACCGATCCGAGGCTCCTTCCCGTCATCCACCCGCTTCACGTACATAACCAGAAGCTTATTGGCATAGGATTTCCCTGTCTTGTAAACCTTTTGAAATTCGCTGTTCTTCTTAATTGAATTAAAACGCTTCATTAAAATCACCAATGATAAATAATATAAAATAGAATCCGGCTCGCCGGATTCACGCACCGAGGTGCGATTGCATTAGCAATCATTTTCCCCTGCACCGAGTGTGCATCGCAGAGCTTTTCTTAATTTCATAGAACTTTTTCTATGAATATTAAGAAAGGCCACAATCTATAACTCGATTGCGGCCTCGTTCATTAAGCAGATAATTTTGCTCTACCTTTTGCTCTTCTGGCAGCCAGAACTTTTCTTCCACCTGCGCTGCTCATTCTCGCACGGAATCCATGAACTTTTGCTCTCTGTCTTTTCTTCGGCTGAAATGTCATCTTCATGTCTGCATACACCTCCTCATCCATAATATAGTAAGAGAAATCCACGCTTCCTCCAGCTCACGCCGAAATCCGCATTCTTCTCAACATAGTTAGACTATTGTAATTAAACATCTTCTCCATTATATAGAAGAATTCCGCATTCGTCAACCACTATTTTGATCTTTTTAATCCCCATAGAACAAGGAATTTCTGTGGTTTTTCCACCATTTCGATCCTGCATCCCCACAGATCGATCGTCGATTGCTGTCGAGGCACCTTATTGTATACAGTATACACACCGGGACATTTCCATTTTGTGGATAAAAAAATCCTTATTTTATCAGCATTCCCGCCACCTATTCACAGCTTATCCTCTACTTATCCACATTTTGGGGATAACTTGTGGAAAAGCCGTGGAATACGATCTGGATAAGCTTCTGATTGTTCACACCCATTCACCAAAAAGCCTTATTTTTCGGCGTTTTTTCCACGTGGATAACTGAATTTCACTTATTCACATTGCGGGTTTTTATTGAAAAATGTGGACAAATCATGTAGAATAGAACTTAGATTGGGTTATTTTGCAGTTTTGGCTGCTTTTTACGTTTAGGAGACACAGTATGATAGAGAAAATTAAGGAAAAATGGGATGAAATTCTCCTCCATATTAAAGAAGAACACGAACTGACGGACGTTTCTTTCAAAACATGGCTGCTTCCGACGCAGCCTTATTCCATGAAAGACGGCACCCTTCAGATCCTGGTTCCGGATGTGCAGTTTCTCGGCTATATCAAAAAAAAATACGGACTTTTGATCCAGATTACCATCGAAGAACTAACCGGAATCGAGTGTGAGGTCGATTTTGTCACCATCGAACAGGTCGATGAGCCGCAAAAAGAGACGGACAAAAGCCATCTGATCAACCGCCCGTCCGAGGTCAGCCGCCAGCTCATCCAGGATGCGAACTTAAATCCGCGCTACACATTCGACACCTTCGTCGTCGGCGCGAACAATAACTTAGCGCACGCCGCTTCCCTCGCCGTAGCAGAATCTCCGGGTGAGATCTACAACCCTCTCTTCATTTACGGGGGTGTAGGTCTGGGAAAAACGCATCTTATGCACTCGATCGGACATTTTATTTTAAAAAACAATCCAAAAGCGAAGGTTCTCTACGTTACAAGTGAGAAGTTTACGAACGAACTGATCGATGCGATCCGAAACAAAAACAATATTTCCACCACGGAGTTCCGTGAAAAATACAGAAACAACGACGTCCTCCTCATCGATGATATCCAGTTTATTATCGGTAAGGAATCGACACAGGAAGAATTTTTCCATACCTTCAACGCACTCTATGAAGCGAAAAAACAGATCATTATCTCCTCAGATAAGCCGCCGAAAGAGATCGAGACGCTGGAAGAACGGCTTCGTTCCCGTTTCGAATGGGGCTTGACCGTCGATATCCAGTCGCCGGATTATGAAACCCGTATGGCGATCCTCCGCAAAAAAGAGGAACTCGAGGGCTACAATATAGATAATGAAGTGATCAAGTACATCGCCACCAACGTCAAGTCCAACATCCGCGAGCTCGAGGGCGCCCTCACCAAGATCGTCGCCCTTTCCAAGTTAAATAACAAGGAGATCACGACGGAGCTGGCGGAGGAAGCGCTCAAGGATCTCATTTCCCCGAACGCGGAGAAGGAAGTGACCCCGGAGCTGATCATCCAGGTCGTTGCCGATCATTTTGGTATCACTCCGCTTGACATTTCCTCCCAGAAGCGCAACAAGGAGATCGTATTCCCGCGCCAGATCGTGATGTATATCTGCCGTTCGATGCTCGGAACTTCCCTGCAGAATATCGGCAAATATTTAGGCGGTCGGGATCACACAACGATCATCCACGGTCACGACAAGATCGCTGCCGATATGGAGAAAAACGAATCGCTTCGCAATACAATGGAAATCTTAATGAAAAAGATCAGCCCACAGTAGGTTTCTTCCACAATTTCGCGTGGAAAAGTGGTTGAAAACCTGTGGATAACTTTTCCCACATTTTGCTCCATTTCAGGGCTGTGGATAATCCAAAAGTTATCCAGCCGGTTCCGGACAGTTTTACACAGCCTTTTTAACCATTCAAAAGGAGTCTGAACCCCTGTATTTTCAGGGCTGTCCGGAGAATTCCACATATTCACAGCCCCTACTACGATTGCGACGGAATTTATATATATCTTTTCTTTCCGTTCCACGTTATTTTTAGCAAAGGAGTTATCAACAAACATGAAGCTTTCATTTGAAAAAGATCATTTAATGAACGGCATCAACATTGTTCTGAAGGCCGTTCCTTCCAAAACCACCATGCCGATTCTCGAATGCATCCTGATCGATGCTGTTTCGGATGAGATCAAACTGACCGGCAACGATATGGAGCTGGGAATTGAGACGAAGGTCGAAGGAACGATCCTGGAACGTGGAAAAATCGCACTTGATGCCAAGCTTTTTTCCGATATTATCCGCAAGCTCTCCGGCGAAAATTCTACGATCACGATCGAATCGGATGAAAAATACAACACGACGATCACCTGTGACAAGGCTATTTTCCAGATTCAGGGCAAGGACGGCGATGAATTTTCCTATATTCCCCACATTGAGCGGGATAAATTCATCACACTTTCCCAGTTTACCTTAAAAGAGATCATCCGCCAGACGATCTTCTCGATCTCGCCGAACGACAGCAACAAGATGATGACCGGTGAGCTGATGGAGGTCACCGGCAATGAACTTAAGCTCGTTTCCCTCGACGGACATCGCATGTCGATCCGCAAAGTTGCATTAAAAGAACAGTACAGTGATATAAAAGTCATCGTTCCTGGCAAGACTTTAGGTGAGATCAGCAAGATCTTAAACGGTGACAACGACTCTGAGGTACAGATTTTCTTCAGCACCAACCACATCATGTTTGAATTTGACGACACGATCGTGTTATCCCGCCTGATTGAGGGCGAGTATTTCCGGATCAATCAGATGCTTTCCTCCGATTATGAGACGAAAGTTACCTTGAACCGCCGTGATTTCATGGATGCGATCGACCGTGCGAGCATTCTCGTCCGTGAAAATGATAAGAAACCTTTGATCTTAAACTTTACCGATGAAGAAATGGAGTTAAAGATGCATTCCGCCTTCGGTACGATGGATGCACGTCTGGCGATTACCAAGTTTGGAAAAGACCTGATGATCGGCTTCAACCCGAAGTTTTTGGGTGATGCGCTGCGAATCATCGATGATGAGGATGTGACTCTGTACATGATGAATCCGAAATCCCCGTGTTTTATCCGGGACGAGGAGGAGACTTACATCTATCTGATCCTGCCGGTCAATTTCAATGCGGCAGCGATCTAACCTGCCATTTTTAGACAAGGCGGGTGCAGGCAGACAGTGACAGAAAGGATCTGAAATAAGATGGAGATAAAACTGAGAGATGAATTTATAAAACTGGGTCAGGCGCTTAAGGCAGCTGGTCTGGTAGAGTCCGGCGTGGATGCTAAATTTGCGATTCAGGATGGGCTTGTGAAGGTCAATGGTGCGGTGGAGATGCAGCGCGGCAAAAAGCTTTACGACGGGGACAAAGTCGAGTATGACGGAGAGACCGTAACAATCACCAAATAAAGGATGGTTTCATGTTTATCGAATCGATCGAACTCAAAAATTACCGCAATTACGGGGAATTACATATGGATTTTGATCCGGGGACGAATGTTCTCTACGGGGACAACGCGCAGGGTAAAACCAATATCCTTGAAGCGGTCTACGTGTGTGCGACGACCAAGTCCCACCGCGGCAGCAAGGACAGGGAGATCATCGAATTCGGAGAGGACGAGTCCCACATCAAGATGCAGCTTCGCAAGGACGATGTGCCGTACCGGATTGACATGCATCTAAAGAAAAATAAGACGAAGGGCGTGGCGGTCAACGGGATTCCGATCCGGCGGGCGAGCGAGCTTTTCGGCATTGTTAATGTGGTGTTTTTTTCGCCGGAAGATCTGAATCTCATTAAGAACGGACCGGCGGATCGGCGCCGTTTTATTGATCTGGAATTATGCCAGTTAAACCGGCTCTACGTCCATTCGCTGGTGCAGTACAACCGGGTGGTGATACAGAGAAATAAGCTCTTAAAGGAGCTGTTTTTCCATCCCGAGTACGAGGAGATGCTGGATATATGGGATATGCAGCTTGCTTCCTACGGGCGGGAGGTAAGCCAGTACCGGCGGGAATTTATCGGTGAATTAAACGAATTGATCTGTCCGATCCATCAGAAATTGTCGGGTGGAAAGGAAGAACTCATCATCCAGTATGAGCCGAACACGGAGGCAGATCAGTTGGAAGCGGCAGTCAAAAAGAGCCGCGAGGCGGACCGGAAGCAGAAGACGACGCTGGTCGGACCACACCGGGATGACTTAAGTTTCTATGTCAACGGAATTGACATCCGGCGCTTCGGTTCACAGGGACAGCAGAGGACGGCAGCATTATCGCTCAAACTGGCGGAGATTGAGCTGGTTAAAAAGATCAAAAAGGAGTATCCGATCCTGCTTCTCGACGATGTTTTGTCGGAGTTAGATGGAAAACGGCAGGATCATCTGCTCGCCAGCATCCGCCACATACAGACGATCATTACCTGTACGGGCTTGGATGATTTTATCAGCCACAGCTTCCAGATAGATAAGACCTTTCGGGTCGTGAGCGGGACGGTCACCTGTGAACGTCCAAACAAGACAACTAGTCAGACATAAAACAGCAAGTGAAGGAGGAACTATGGGTTCAGAATACAGTGCAGATCAAATACAGATATTGGAGGGATTGGAGGCGGTCAGAAAGCGTCCTGGTATGTATATAGGCAGCACATCTGTAAGAGGCCTCCATCACCTGGTGTATGAGATAGTAGACAACTCCGTGGACGAGGCGCTCGCTGGATACTGCAGCCACATTGAGGTGCAGATCAATGCGGACAATTCGATCACGGTACAGGATGACGGTCGTGGCATTCCGGTTGATATCCAGAAAAAGGCGGGGCTTCCGGCGGTTGAGGTCGTATTTACGATCCTGCATGCGGGTGGCAAGTTCGGCGGCGGCGGATACAAGGTATCCGGCGGTCTGCACGGCGTAGGCGCATCGGTTGTAAACGCCCTTTCCGAGTGGCTGGAGGTTGAGATCTGCCGCGATGGAAAGGTATATAAACAGCGCTATGAGCGCGGCAAAACGATGTATCCGCTGAAAGTAGTCGGTGAGTGTGCTCCGGATAAGCACGGCACACGGGTCGTATTTCTGCCGGATAAGGAGATTTTCGAGGAAACGGTCTACGACTATGATACGTTAAAAGTACGCCTGCGTGAGACGGCATTCCTGACGAAAAACTTAAAGATCACCCTGCGGGATGACAGAGAAGTGAAGCATGAGAAGACCTTCCACTATGAGGGCGGTATCAAGGAATTTGTCACCTACTTGAACCGGAGCAATGAGAAGCTCTATGAACCGGTTATCTACTGCGAGGGCATCAAGGACAAGGTATTTGTCGAGGTGGCGATGCAGCATAACGATTCCTACACGGAAAATATCTACACATTCGTCAATAATATCAATACCCCGGAGGGCGGTACGCATCTGGCTGGTTTCAAGAGCGCGCTGACGAAGACTTTTAACGATTATGCGAAGAAAAATAAGCTTCTGAAGGAAAATGAGCCGGCACTCAGCGGTGAGGATATCCGCGAGGGCCTTACAGCGATCATCAGCGTTAAGATCGAGGAGCCGCAGTTTGAGGGACAGACGAAGCAGAAACTCGGCAACAGCGAGGCCCGCGCGGCGGTCGATGCGATCGTGAGCGAGCAGCTGACATATTTCCTGGAGCAGAATCCAACGGTTGCCAAGATCATCTGTGAGAAATCAATTCTTGCCAAGAGAGCCCGCGACGCAGCCCGCAAGGCGCGCGAGATGACGAGACGTAAATCAGCGCTCGACGGCATGGCGCTTCCAGGAAAATTAGCCGACTGTTCCGACAAGAATCCGGAAAACTGCGAGATCTACATCGTAGAGGGAGATTCCGCGGGTGGTTCTGCGAAAGAGGCTAGAAATAAATCCAATCAGGCTATTCTGCCTCTTCGAGGCAAGATCTTAAACGTAGAAAAAGCAAGACTGGATCGAATTTACGGCAATGCGGAGATCCGTGCGATGATCACGGCATTTGGTACCGGTATTCATGAAGATTTTGATATTTCAAAACTTCGTTACAACAAGATCATTATCATGACCGATGCCGATGTGGACGGTGCTCATATCAGTACCCTGCTTCTGACGTTCCTGTATCGTTTTATGCCGGATCTGATCCGGGATGGACATGTATATCTGGCACAGCCGCCGCTTTATAAGATCGAGAAGAATAAGCGTGTCTGGTATGCATACAGCGATGATGAGCTGAATTCGATTCTGACTGAGATTGGCCGTGACAACAACAATAAGATCCAGCGTTATAAAGGTCTGGGCGAGATGGATGCGGAACAGCTTTGGGAGACTACTATGGATCCGGAGCGCCGAATTCTTCTCCGTGTACAGATCGACAGTGAGACTGCTTCGGAGGTTGATCTGACATTTGCTACCCTGATGGGTGATCAGGTTGAGCCGCGCCGTGAGTTTATCGAGGCAAATGCGAAGTACGTAAAGAACCTGGATATTTAATTAAATTTAAGTCACTTAAATCCTTTTGAGGACGAAAGGAGTATAGATGGAACCAAATATATTTGACAAAATTCATGACATTGATCTGAAAAAGACAATGGAAACGTCTTACATCGATTATGCGATGAGCGTTATCGCCGCCCGGGCACTCCCGGACGTGCGCGATGGCTTGAAACCGGTGCAGAGACGAGTGCTTTATTCGATGGTTGAGCTGAATAACGGTCCGGATAAGCCGCACCGTAAATCCGCCCGTATCGTCGGTGATACAATGGGTAAATATCATCCGCACGGCGACAGCTCCATTTACGGCGCATTGGTTAATATGGCTCAGAAATGGGCTACCCGTTACCCGCTTGTAGATGGACATGGAAACTTCGGTTCCATGGACGGCGACGGCGCCGCAGCGATGCGATACACCGAGGCAAGACTGAGCCGTATTTCCATGGAGATGCTGGCAGATATCGGCAAAAATACCGTTGATTTCATGCCGAACTTTGATGAGACTGAGAAAGAACCGACGGTTCTTCCGGCTCGTTTTCCCAATATTCTGGTAAATGGCGGCACCGGTATCGCCGTTGGTATGGCAACGAATATTCCGCCTCACAACCTGCGTGAGGTGATTGCTGCCGTTGTCAAGATCATAGACAACCGGGTGGAGGAAGACCGCCCGACTACCATCGAAGAACTGATGGAGATCGTAAAGGGACCTGATTTCCCGACAGGAGCAACCATCCTTGGAAAAGCAGGCATCGAAGAAGCTTACAGAACCGGACGCGGCAAGATCCGTGTACGGGCTGTATACAATATCGAGGCCATGGCAAATGGCAAGAGCCGTATCATTGTGACAGAGCTTCCTTATGCAGTGAATAAGGCTCGTTTGATCGAAAAGATCGCAGAGCTTGTAAAGGATAAAAAGCTTGATGGAATCACGGATCTGCGTGATGAATCCAACCGTGAAGGACTTCGGATCTGCATTGAACTGCGCCGTGATGTGAATGCCAATGTCATCATGAACCGTCTGCTGAAGCATACACAGCTGCAGGACACCTTTGGTGTGATTATGCTGGCGCTGGTTAATAATGAGCCGCGTATCTTAAATCTGCAGCAGATCCTGGAATATTACTTAAAGCACCAGGAGGATGTGGTAACCAGAAGAACCAAATATGATCTGAACAAGGCAGAAGAGAGAGCCCATATTTTGGAAGGTCTTTTAAAGGCACTGGATCATATCGATGAGGTTATTAAGATCATCCGCGGTTCTGCCAATGTTCAGGCGGCGAAAGCTCAGTTAATGGAGCGTTTTGATCTTTCGGATGCACAGGCACAGGCCATCGTAGATATGCGTCTGCGTGCTCTGACCGGTTTGGAACGCGAGAAACTGGAAAATGAATATAAAGAGCTGGAGGCAAAGATTGCAGAGTTGAAAGCGATTCTGGCAGATGAGAAGAAACTTCTGTGTGTTATCAAGGAGGAGATTTCCCTCATCGCTGATAAATACGGAGATGACCGCCGTACCGCCATCGGATATGATGAATACGATATGTCTGCGGAGGATTTGATCCCGGATGACGATATCGTTGTGACCATGACCAATTTTGGCTATATTAAGAGAATGTCCAGCGATAATTTCAAGAGCCAGAACCGCGGCGGCAAGGGAATCAAGGGGATGCAGACCATTGAGGAAGATTATATCGAAGATCTGCTGATGACCACAACCCATCATTATGTGATGTTCTTTACCAACAAGGGACGCGTATACCGTCTGAAGGGATACGAGATTCCGGAGGCAGGACGCACTGCCAGAGGTACTGCCATCGTGAATCTGCTTCCGCTGATGCCAGGCGAGAAGATCACATCCATCGTTCCTATGAAGGAGATCGATGATGAGAAATATCTCTTCATGGCAACCCGCAATGGTATGGTTAAGAAGACTCCGATGAAGGAATACAGCAATGTCCGCAAGAACGGTCTTCAGGCGATTGTACTTCGTGATGACGATGAATTGATCGAAGTTAAGGCTACCGATAATACCGAAGATATTTTCCTGATCACAAAGAAAGGTATGTGTATCCGATTCCATGAGACGGATGTCCGCGTGACAGGCCGTGTTTCCATGGGTGTTATCGGCATGAAGTTTGATGAAGGCGATGAAGTCATCGGTATGCAGATGGCCAGCCAGGGAGAATGCCTGCTGGTAGTATCGGAAAATGGTTATGGAAAACGCACTCCGATCGATGAATTTACAGCCCAGAACCGTGGCGGCAAGGGCGTGCGCTGCTATAAGATCATCGACAAAACCGGTGATTTGGTGGGTGCAAAGCTGGTAGATAATGAGCGCAAGATCATGCTGATTACCAATGAAGGCATCATCATCAAGATGGCAGTCAGCGACATCTCGATTATCGGACGCAACACCTCCGGTGTGAAGCTGATGAGTATTGATGCTGAATCCGGCATAGCAGTTGCAAGCATCGCCAAGGTGCGGGAGAGCGACAAGGATGAGGATGAAGAAGATGAACTTCTGGAGGAGCAGGACGGAGAAGAAACCGAATCTGAGAATACAGAAGATGTCATGGCTGAACTGTAACGAATAAAAAGTAAAAAAGATCAGATATCCTTGATCTTTGAAAAGAAAATCATAAAAAAGAGAACATCCGGCAATTCATAAACTGGAATTAGCGGGTGTTCTCTTTTTGATCTTTATAAGGCGCAGTATTTTAACAGCGTCACAGCGTCGTTTCTCTCTGAATGAGTCGGCACTTGAATTCCTGGTAGGTAAATTCAGATTCACGGTTTTCGATCATAGCAAGAAGAAGTTTGGCAGCATACTCGCCCATTTGATCGTAGGGAATATCAATACCGCTGATGGATGGATAATCCATTTCGTAAAAGTTTACTTCATTCAGGAAGATATGGCGAATTCTCTGAGGGATGGAAAAGCCTGTTTTTAATATTTCACGCTGCAGAAGCAGTCCAATGTCGTAGTTTTGAGAAATGGCAAGATCAAAACTGCGGTTTTCCATGTATTTAGCTAAAAATTGCTGCAAATGAATCAGATCACGATCCTTGATAGGGCAGATCACGTGCTCCAGGTGGCAGTTCGGTGCCGTCCGGCGAAGCAGGGATTCAAAAAGCGGATATTTATTATTAACTAAAAGACCGTCATTGCTGATGGAAAAATACCGCACTTCGCGGATTCCCTTTTCCAGACAGAAGGAGGCACATTCCTGCAGGGCATATTCAAATGCATGGGGGAACGGTGTTTTTTTTGAGAAAACCCCGTCCATACAGATAACCACATAAGGAATATGATTTTCATCGGCCGGTTTTGTAAAAGCAGCGTGATCATCGTTGGAAATAAAAATGAGTCCATCGATCACGTTGGAATAATAGCTTTTGACATAATCCGGAGAAGAATCGATATCATCCATTTCATTGAAAATCGTGATGGTATAGTCGATCTGGGACAGGTACTGGCTGATTCCGGTAAAAGCATTTAAGAAAGCCTGGCGGCTGTAATCCTTTGCACATACAATTCCGATGGATGTACAGTTTTTGGTCCGCATGCTTTTGGCGGAAGCATTGGGATAGTAGTGAAGTGCTTCAACGGCATCTAAAACCTTGCGTCTGGTTTCCTCACTGATCTTCTGATTCTGGCGATTATTGATCACATAAGATACAGTCGCCTGAGAGACTCCGCAGAGTTTTGCGATGTCTTTTGCAGTAACATTTTTTTTCATAATTTTGTAGACTCCTTATAACACTTTTACAGTTTATTAAATTTCTCTAAAAATGTCTATAGAAATTCACTAAAATACACAATAATTTAATATTGCTAAAAAAATAATTGAAATGCCGATCCTTTTGTGATATTCTAACAATACAAAATTAACTTATACGTATAAGTTTGAAATGGAGGAAAAAATGGGAAAAGCAAACGAACAAGCAAAAGATAAGCCTTCGTTATTAAACCGCTGGCTGAACGGAATTGAGAAAGTCGGAAATAAACTTCCGCATCCGATTTCTATTTTTGCAATTTTAGTTCTCTTTGTTATCGTTCTTTCTGCTGTCTGTGAGATGGCTGGAGTTTCGGCAACAGGTGAACTGGTTAACCGTTCTAAGGGAGTCGTAGAGACACAGACGGTTCAGGCTGTCAGCCTTTTGAATGGTGAGGGGCTTGTGTATATGCTGACACATGCAATCACTAACTTTACAGGATTCGCTCCTTTGGGAGTTGTCCTGGTAGCTATGTTTGGTATCGGACTTCTGGAGGACAGTGGTTTAATCGGAGGCGCATTAAAGTCTGCTGTAGAGGTTACTCCGGCTAAGTTAATTACTCCGATGATCGTATTCTTAGGCGTTATGTCCAATCTGGCTGACGCAGTTGGATACATCGTTCTGATTCCGATCGCAGCACTGATGTTTATGGCATACAATCGTCATCCGGTAGTTGGTATGGCAGCAGCATTTGCAGGTGTATCCGGTGGTTTCTCTGCAAACTTATTAATCGGTACTCTGGATCCGCTTCTTTGCGGTATTACCAACGAGGCTGTAAAGATGGTAGACCCGACTTATGTAGTTGAGCCGACCGGAAACTGGTACTTCATGATGGTATCTACCTTCCTGATCACAATCTTAGGTACTATCATCACTGAGAAAGTCGTTGCACCGCGTTTTGGTGAGTATCACGGCAATGGGGAAGAGAATGAAACAAGCTCTGAGTATAAATTAAACGACCAGGAAAGAAAAGCTCTGAAAGTAGCTGGTTTAACCTTACTGGTTATGATTCTGGTTCTGGTAGCTTTCTGTCTCCCGGCTAACTCTGTTATGAGAGCTGAGGACGGAACACTGTTAGGAAACTCTCCGTTTATGGAGGGTATCATCCCGATTATCACTGTACTTTTCTTCGTACCGTCTGTTGTATATGGTCATATGACTGGTGTATATCACGGAGAGAAGGATGTCTGCAACGCTATGGGACGTGCCATGGGAACCATGAGCTCCTACATCGCTCTGACCTTTGTGGCAGCACAGTTTATTAACTTCTTTGGTTATACCAAATTAGGAACGATCCTTGCATTAAAGGGAGCTGAGTTCTTCAGAAACTCCGGTATCGGAACTATCCCGACCATGATCTTATTCGTTCTTTTTGCAGCCTTCATCAACCTGTTCATGGGTTCTGCATCTGCAAAATGGGCTCTGATCGCGCCGGTATTCGTACCGATGTTTATGCTGTTAGGTTACACACCGGAGTTCGCTCAGGTTGCTTACCGTATCGGAGACTCCTGTACAAACGTTATCACTCCGATGATGTCCTATTTCGCAATGATTATCGTATTCATGAAGAAATATGATAAAGAGGCTGGTATCGGAACTCTGGTTTCCACCATGCTTCCGTACAGTATCTGCTTCCTGATTGGATGGAGTATCCTGTTAGTATTATGGATCGTACTTAACCTTCCGTTAGGACCGGGCGTTGGAATGTTTCTTGGCTAATGGGGCTGAATCGTTACGATAATTTAAATAACTAGAATTAAGATGTACTCTGGGAATGTTTTATGCGGAATGCATAGACATTCCAGGAGTACATATTTTTTCAAAAAAATTGCATGAAGGAGGAAATAATGAATCAGACAAATATAAAAATTGGACAATTAAGAGATCGCATGAAAGAACTGGGAATCGATGCATACCTGGTTCCGACTGCGGATTTTCATGAATCTGAGTATGTAGGCGAATTCTTTAAATGCCGTCACTTCCTGACCGGTTTCAACGGAACCGCTGGAACGGCTGTTATCACTATGGACAAAGCCGGACTCTGGACAGACGGAAGATACTTTGTACAGGCAGAAGAGCAGCTTTCTGGCAGTGAGATCAAATTATACCGCATGGGTGAACCTGAATTCCCGACTCTGGACGAGTTTTTAGAGGAGGAGCTTCCGGTTGATGGATGCCTTGGATTTGATGGCCGTGTTGTAAACTCTGAGCTGGGGTATGGTCTTCAGAACTTACTGCAGGAAAAAAATGTAACAATCAACTGCAGCAAGGATCTGGTAGGTGAGATCTGGACTTCCCGTCCGGACATGTCCTGCGAGCCTATCTGGAGCCTGGATGTAAAATATGCCGGAAAGAGCACCGTAGAGAAACTTTCAGATCTTCGTGATGCCATGAAGAAAAATAAAGCACAGATTCATCTGATGACGGCTCTGGATGAAATCGCATGGTTATTCAACCTTCGTGGAAACGATATTGTAAATAACCCGGTATTTCTGTCCTATGCACTTATTACACAGGATGAAGCCTATTTATACGTACAGAAAGAAGCTATCAAAGAAGATACTAAGATGGGAAAAGCGGTTTGTGCGGCTTTAGCTGAGGCAAAGGTTCAGGTAAAAGAGTATGCGGAATTCTTACAGGATGTGGCAGCCCTGAAGAATGAGAAGATTCTTCTGGAACGCAAGAAAGCAAGCTTTGCTGTATGCGAGAGCATTGATGCTTCCTGCCGCATCATAGACGAGATGAATCCATGTGCGACTATGAAAGCTGTTAAGAATGCGACCGAGATCGAAAATATGCGTAAGGCCCATTTAAAAGATGGTATAGCTGTTACCAAGTTTATGTACTGGCTGAAGCATACCATCGGAACCTGCGATATGACAGAGATGACAGCGGCTCATAAAATTGAAGAACTGCGAGCAGAGCAGGGCAACTATATCGAGCCAAGTTTCGTAACCATTGCCGCTTACAAGGAAAATGCAGCGATGTGCCATTATCATCCAAGCGATGAGGTATGCAAGAAATTAAAACCGGAAGGTCTTCTGCTGGTGGATTCCGGCGGACAGTATTTAGAGGGAACTACTGATATCACAAGAACCTATGCGTTAGGACCTCTGACCGAGAAGGAAAAAGAGTACTACACAATCGTAGCAGCCGCTATGCTGAAGGTATCAACCATGAAGTTCCTTCACGGCTGCCGGGGAATCAACTTAGACTACACCATCCGTGAAGCATTCTGGAAACGTGGTCTTGATTTTGCCCATGGTACCGGACATGGTGTAGGATATCTTTCTAACGTACATGAGAGACCGAACGGACTGCGCTGGAAAGTTGTTCCGGAGCGTCAGGACAGCGCTGTGATCGAGCCGGGCATGATCTGCTCCGATGAGCCGGGTCTGTACTTTGCAGGCGATTTCGGAACCAGAACAGAGAACCTGATCTTATGTGTCGAGGATGAGAAGAATGAGTATGGACAGTTCCTGAAGTTCGAATTCCTGACCAAGGCGCCGATTGACTTAGAGGCACTGGATACACGTTTCATGGATGACGCGGATATCGAGCGCTTAAATACATACCATAAAGACGTATACGAAACCATTTCTCCGTACATGAATGACGAAGAAAAAGAGTGGTTAAAACACGTAACAAGAGAAATTTCAAGATAATATGATGTTACAGTTCAGCCATGCGCTGGTTTGAATGAATATGGAAACAAGAAGATGTCATGGCTGAACTGTAACAATATAATACCTCCTGAATAGATAGAAATAAATTCAAGTCGAACGTCCGTGAGACTTGGCGCGTGATTCTGGTCAGCAAAGCTGACATATTCCTATCAGAATCACTGCGCATGAGATCAAAATCTATTCAGGGGGTATTTTTTATTACATCTATTCAGAAATGATTGCAAGATTATTTAATTTCTATTATGATGATATAAGAGTCAGTAATAGATAAAACAGAGCGGTTCTGTCAGCAGGAGCAGATAAAAATTTCATGGAAGAAGGGTAGTTTTCAAATGAGAAGAATCAATGTTGAAACCATTACACAGAATATCAAAGAAATGTGCATTGAGGCCAACCATTTTCTGTCACCGGATATGAAAAAAGTGTTTGATGAGGCGGCAGCGAGTGAAGAATCTCCATTGGGACGTCAGATTTTAGGTCAGCTGGAAGAAAATTTATGTATTGCCGGTGAGGAGATGATTCCGATCTGCCAGGATACTGGAATGGCGGTTGTGTTTATCAAGGTAGGACAGGATGTACATCTGATCGGCGGTTCTCTGACTGATGCTATCAATGAGGGCGTGCGCCAGGGATATGTAGACGGATATCTCCGTAAATCCGTGGTTAAGGATCCGATTTACCGTGAGAATACGAAGGATAATACACCGGCTATCATTCATTATGAGATCGTAGAGGGGGAGCAGGTAGAGATCACGGTGGCTCCGAAGGGATTTGGAAGTGAAAATATGAGCCGTGTGTTCATGCTGAAACCGGCAGATGGAATTGAAGGAGTCAAGGATGCTATTCTGACAGCGGTGCGGGATGCGGGACCGAATGCCTGTCCTCCGATGGTAGTAGGCGTTGGAATCGGTGGAACCTTTGAAAAGTGTGCAGAGATGGCGAAGCACGCGCTGACCAGAAATCTGGAAGAGGAATCACCGGTTGAGTATGTGCGTGATCTGGAAAAAGAAATGCTTGAAAAGATCAATAACCTTGGAATTGGTCCTGGCGGTTTGGGCGGACGGACAACCGCCCTGGCTGTCAATATTGAAACCTATCCGACCCATATTGCAGGGCTGCCGGTAGGCATCAATATCTGCTGTCATGTAAACCGTCATGCGCACAGAGTGATTTGATGAATATTTTTAGGATTGCGAAAGTGCGAAGCACATAGCAATCCGGTATCAAAAGGGGAAAAATCTCTTGTGACCCAAACATCATTTGATAGTATAAAGAATGTACTCTCGGAGTTTTTCCTGCACAAAAAGATACCGAGAGTACATAAGATAGATTTGGAGGAAAATATGGATAGAACAATCACAGCTCCAATTGACAGGGAGACATTAAAAAGCCTGCATGCAGGTGATTATGTATATATAAGCGGAACCATCTATACGGCACGTGATGCAGCTCATAAGCGCATGATAGAGACGCTGGATGAAGGAAGAGAACTTCCCCTTGATCTGAAAGATAATGTAATTTATTATATGGGACCGTCACCGGCCAGAGAGGGCCGTCCGATTGGTTCTGCAGGTCCGACCACAGCCAGCCGTATGGATAAATATACTCCAAGACTTCTGGATCTCGGCATGGGAGCCATGATCGGAAAAGGAAAGAGAAGCCAGGCAGTCATCGATGCCATCGTTCGCAATGGTGCCGTTTATTTTGCGGCAGTGGGCGGAGCCGGAGCAATTCTTTCAAAATGCATTAAGGAATCGGAAGTGATTGCATACGACGATCTGGGAACAGAGGCGATCCGAAAATTGACGGTAGAAAATATGCCTATGATCGTGGTAATTGATTCCGAAGGAAACAATCTTTACGAGACCGCAGTAAAGGAATATCAGAGATAGGATAATAAGATATCAGATGTGGGATGACTCCCATCCCGCAGCAAGAATGCAGATGCATTTTAGAGTTTTATGAAGAGAGGTTATTTGCTGTTTGGCAAATAACCTCTTTGTCGTGAAGAATAAAGGTAACTGTGAACAGCTACAAATAAAGTTATAATTGATAGAGATAAACCATGATTGGCATGGTTATCATACAAAGCAGAGTGGTAATTACGTTAATGGCACCAGCATAGCGGGCATCTTTTCCATATACCTGGGCCATCTGCGTGATTGTGGAGGCGGATGGGGTGATTGTGGCTAACAGGGTGACAAGCAGAATTTGTGAACCATTCTCAGCAAAAGAAGCAAGGCCGCTGAATTTAAGAAGTAAAATTGTCAAAAGTGGTACACCGATGAGCCGCAGAATCGTGACAAGTCCAATATGGGGAAAAGCCAGAATTTCCTGGGGCGTGGTTCCGGCAATCAGCATTCCTGAGATCAGCATGGCCAAAGGACCAATCATGCTTCCCAGGGAGCGGACAGCGCTGTCCACTGGACCGGGGAGTGAAATCTGTGCCAAGAATAGAAAAATACCGAATAAAATGGCAATCATATTTGTATTTGTTATGATTTTTTTTAAATCAGGCTTCTTTTCTTCACAGATCATCATTTTGCCATGACTCCAGAGAAGAAAAAGCTGTACAGAGACGTAAGCGCTGGAATAAATAACCCAGTCTGGTCCTAGAATAGAGGAAACAAGCGGTATAACAAGATTTCCTGCATTAGAGTAGATGATAGAGGCTTTTTCGACTCCGTTAAGATGAAGAAGAGGTCCTATAAAGTAAAAAAGGACAATCAGGATGAGATGGATCAATACAGCAGCAGCCACCGCCAAAAGAAGCCCATTTAGGATGGAAGGGCTGCAGCTGACCTGAAAAGCAGATAAAATCGAACAGGGGACTACGATATAGACAGACAGGCGTGAAAGAATGCGGCTGTCATCTGAGCGGCAAATGCCAGTCTTTACCAAAACAAAGCCTAAAAACATGACGATAAATAATGCCGCAATTTTACCAACTAAAATTCCAATGGACATAATGCGTTTGCTACCTCCTCATAACAGGGCATAGAGACAGAATATTTTTTTGCAAGTCGGAGGGGCTCCATGACAAGTCCGTCCAGTTCTGATGGTTTTCCTTCCATTATGTCACGCTGCATGGAAGTGGTGGCATCGGCAGATAAGTTGGAAAGAATTTCCAGATTTATTTTTACATAGTCTTTTTCAAAGGGATATCCCATGGCAGCAGCCAGAGCGCTGATCTCACGAATCATGGATTTAAATAATTCACGGGCAGCTCCTTCCTTTTGAAAATCTCCGGCTACGGCATGAAGGTAGACTCCGGCAGCTCCGATAGGGGAGACATAGGAAAATTTCTCCAAAGCATCCCTTTGGATATGGGTGGATAAAACTCCATCGATACCGCTTTCGCAAAGATCCGATTGAATGGCTGATAAAATCGGAGAAATATAGGAAGGATCCCTGGGACCGAAGACAACCCTTAAGATAGGACCGTGCTGAACCAGAACACCGGAATGTTCTAAGGATGCAGAAACATAGATGCATCCATCCAGAACGGTACAATCCGGTAATTCTTTCTGCACCCTGGCACCGGTTCCATATATATTTAAGATGGGAATAATAATTGTGCGGGGACCAGCGGTCTGTCGGATAAAAGGAAGGACGGAATCAAGGGAATATTCTTTTACGCATATAAAGATAACCTCTGGAGCCAGGGAAAGAGCACAGGATTCTTCCATGGATAATGCACGAACCTCAAGATGTTCTTCCGTCTGATCCCAGAGATGACGGATGATGAGACCGTTATTACGCATAGCATCAAGGTTGGAACCACGGGCAATGAATGTAACATCCTTTCCAGCTTTTGTAAGAGCAGAGCCAAGAATTCCACCAGTACCGCCGGCTCCCAGGATCATATATTTTAAATTCATAAAAAACTCCTTTCTGAATCCTAATCTGGATTGCTTCGTGCGATGCGATGCACTCCTGCAATCCGCCAAAACATCTCTCTAAGTGCTTATAGTATCATATCATAAAATATATTGAAAAATGGTGGTTTAAAGGAAATAAAAAAAAAGAAAAAACTTGGATAAATTTGCTTGACATTTTAAATTTTCTTTGATACAATGAGATACGCGTCTGACAAAGAAATGCGTTAAGATGCAATTGAATATTTTTTTATTACTGCGGAGAAATACTCAAGAGGCCGAAGAGGCGCCCCTGCTAAGGGTGTAGGTCGGGCAACCGGCGCGAGGGTTCAAAT
>OMFD01000304.1_pt1 | contig 32801 bp, 19 predicted proteins | sample 1645541 | NCBI WGS metagenome assembly OMFD01 (sample SAMEA103958149, study PRJEB25191) | human gut metagenome | biome: human-associated habitat [ENVO:00009003]; feature: intestine environment [ENVO:2100002]; material: feces | place: Germany | collected 2013/2015
CCTATTAAAAAAAAATAAAAAAATTGTTGCAATTATTTTACAGGTATGTTATAAGTTATCCATGAGATGTGCGCTCGACCCAAAAGGAGCGTATGAAAAATACAAATCATTCTTTGTTTGACAAATATGAGATGATTAAAGATCTCGGAACCGGCAGCTCCGGTAGCGTTACGCTTGTCAGACACATATCTATGGATCAGGAGAGAGCTCTAAAGAAAGTTCCTAAAGCTTCTGCTTTCGCCGAATCCGCATTATCAGAAGCAAGACTACTCAAGTCTCTTGAGCATCCGTCTATACCACGTATATTTGACTTCGAAGAGGACAATGCTTTTTACTATATCGTCGAGGAATATATCGACGGCGAGACGTTAGATTCATTTTTGCTTCATCAGCAGTTAATTTCCCCAGGTTTATTTTTTAATATTTGTGAACAATTATGCAATGTTTTTATCTATCTGCATACACAGATATCTACTCCCATTATTTACAGGGACCTTAAACCGGAGCATATTATAGTATGCCACAATAAGCTTAAGCTTATCGATTTTGGCGTATCGGCATATGTTATCCAGGATGGAAATAACTTCAATCACTATGGGAATATAGAATTCTCTGCCCCCGAATGCTTTACCGAGGATACAATTACACCGGCGGCAGACATTTACAGCTTAGGTCAGCTTCTGCAGTATATACTGACCTTTACCCCAGACAGCTTTTCCCATAAGTTTCAGCATATTATCCAAAAAGCAACAACATCTGATGCATCACTGCGTTACGTGACTGTCGCAGAGCTATATCAGGAAATACAGGAAATTCAAAAATTAACCGGTCAGCCACATCTCATACACAAAATAGCAGTTTTAGGCAGTCACAGAGGCTGCGGCTCCACCCACGTGGCCGTTTCACTCACCTGCGGACTCAATATCCTTGGATATCATGGTATCTACATAGACTCAGCAAAAAGCGTACTTTGCCATGGTAATCACGACGGACTGCAGATTTTTAAGCAGAAAAACGGATATTATTATTACAAAAGCTTTCAGGGCATACCCGACTACAGTGACGGTATACAGTTTAATATTCCAAAGGATGCTATACAGATATACGACCTTGGCACTGATGTGTGCAACGAGAAAATATATGACATGGATCTCGTATTATATGTATGTAACGGCAGCTTTTGGCATCTGAATGATATCTACAGGAATCATTCTATTCTCAAAAAAATGACAGCTTCCCTGAGTGTTATATGTAATATGTGCAGCAGACAGGATGCCTCCGCGATTGCGCCACTACTTAATTGCAGTGTTTATCACTTTCCTTATGACAGCGATATGTTTAAGAGCTCAGTTCAAAAGGAAACGCTGATTCAAAAGCTGTTAGAACTAAAGGGAGGAGCATCACTATCAGACACTTTAAAAGGATATTTAAGAAAGTCCATTCTGCACCACAGTTAGTTGGGGTCTGTGGCAGCGTTCACAATGTAGGCACAACACATATAAGCCTTGCTCTTTGTAATTATATGAGCAATAAATGCATGTATAGAACCGCCTATGTTGAGCTGAATGGTACACACGAAATTCTTTCACTGTCAAAGACAGCAGACGAAAAGGTTTTTACTTATAAGAATGTAGATTTCTTTCCTCACGCAGTCATGTCCACACTAACTGAGATTTTAAACATGAGATACGAGCGTGTGATTATTGATTTCGGCATACTTAATCCAAACACCTTAAAGGAATTTATGAGGTGTGACGTAAGAATCGCTGTGTGTACAATAAGTAAATGGAACCGGGGCGCTTTGAACAGAATTATCGAGCTATTCAATTCAAATAAAATAACTGATTCAGAAAGCGTAAAAATATTGTTTAATCTCGTGGAAAAGAAAAAGACAATTAACCATAAACATTTTAAGTATCCGGTGGTAGGCTTTCCTTACTTAGAGGACCCGTTCCTCATAAATACCAGCCTGTTTGGCACTCTGGATAAGATATCAGAAAGGAATTAATATCACGATGCAAAATGACATCTTTAACCAGCTGTTTATCAATTTTATGTCCGAAGCCTTCGGAGGGCTTATACTTTTAATGCCACAGAGCGCTTCATGACATAGGGCCATTTGTTACTTATCAGTTTTTACTCATAATCATTATATATAGACGGAGGTATTTTTATAGAAGAATAAACTATATTTATATATTGGAATTTTTACAGATATTTTATCAAATTAAACGAAACTAAAAATCAGCAATTAAATTGGGTGTGGAAAGCTCCGGAAATATCAATTTCTATAAACTGTCAATAATTAATGATTAATATCATTTTTTCTCAATTATACAAGAAATCGATGTCAGCATATTTTTGGTTCTTTACCCCGTTTAAATGCAAAAAGACAACCAAAAGACATATTTTAAAAAGAAAGCTATGTGCGCGGGGGAAGCTTTTGCTCCTTCCGCGCCAAAATGCATAAACAAATTTCTTAATTTATTACAAATTTATTTCATATTATTTGAATATGCTTTTTCACAATGGTATAATTAGCTTAAGCAATTTCGACACCAAATAATAGGAAAGGATTTTTACACATGAAAAAGAAATTATTGCCTGCACTTATAGTAACCGGACTTATTATCCTCGTTGTAATAATAATGGGTATAACTGCTCTTATCAATAAATACACCCCTACGAAAAAGACAGAGGATCTTAAAGAGTATTTCAATATCTCTTCTGATGATGAGGCTGCTCTCATTGTAGATAATGAGCTATCCGATTACAAGGCTAAAATAATAGATAAAAAAATATACGTTGATTACAAATTTGTTCACGACTCATTAAATTCCAGATTTTACTGGGATGCAAATGAGAATGTGCTTCTTTACACAACCGCATCTGATATCATCTCAGCGGCGGCTGACAGCAATAGCTACAGTGTCACCAAGCAGACCAATGACTTTGGCTATCCGATTGTAAAAGCCACCTCTGACTCTGCGCTTATCTCTTTAGACTATGTAAAACAGTACTCCAATATCACCTTTAAGTCATATGATGACCCGGCACGCATCGTCATCACAAGCAAATGGGATGAAATAGACAGTGCAACTGTCAGCAAGTCTACCCAGGTCCGCGTGAAGGGCGGCATAAAGAGCCCTATTCTAAAAGAGGTGAAAAAGGATGACAAGATTACTATTCTTGATTCCGGTGACAAATGGGATAAGGTTGCCACTGAGGATGGTGTTATTGGATATATAAAGCGCAAGGCTCTGTCCGAGAGCAAAAAAACTAAGCTTACGAATCCTGACTATGAGGAAGAGACCTTTACGCATATCAAGAAGGATAAGGATATATGTCTTGCCTGGAATCAGGTAACAAGCCAGTCAGCAAACAGTAAAGTGCCCCAGGTAATTTCATCAACCAAGGGCATAAATGTAATGTCACCAACTTGGTTTTATTTAAATGACAACAACGGTAATCTGGCAGATATAGCAAGCAAGGATTATGTCAGCTACTGCCATTCCCAGGGCATCGAGGTATGGGGACTGTTCAGCAACTTAGAAAATACTGATGTAGATGCAGCATATGTGCTCACACATACATCCACGAGAACTACCCTTATCAATCAGATTATGTCGGCTGCATTTAACTATGAGCTTGATGGTGTAAATATTGACTTTGAAAATATCACAGAAGCAGCATATGGAGACTCTTACATCGAGTTTATCAGAGAGCTCTCCATAAAGTGTCACAATAACGGTATATCACTTTCAGTTGATGTCACAGTACCTGCCAGCTTCAACAAGTTCTTCAATCGCTCTGATATGGCAAAGTTTGCCGATTATATTGTGATTATGGGATACGATGAACACTATAAGGGCTCTGATGCCGGCTCAGTTTCTTCCATTCCGTGGGTAACTGAGGGTGTTGAATCCACTCTGAAGGAGGTTCCCGCTGACCAGATTATTCTCGGCATGCCTTTTTATACCAGAATATGGGAGCTCACTCCAAAGGAGGACGATGATGCCGTAACCGATACCGAGGATCAGTCAAAGTACACTGTTGCCTCACAGGTATATAGTATGGACGCAGCTGCAGCACAGCTTGCCACAAACAATGCCACTGCTGCTCTTGATGAGGAATCCGGTCAGAACTACGCTGAGTGGTCTGCATCCAACAAGCTGTACAAGGTATGGCTCGAGGACAGTACATCTTTAGAGAAAAGGCTCAAGCTCGTCGACGACAATAAGCTCGCCGGTGCAGCATTCTGGAAGCTTGGCTTTGAGAATTCATCTGTCTGGGATACTGTTATCAAATATCTGGACTGATTGCTTAAGGCTTACTGAAAGAGGCCGTACCTTTACAGCTACAGTCTAACTCTGTACCTTTTATAGGTTATAAATGATATCAGCCAATCATATAATATACAAACACACCCGATGCCTTCTATGTGCATCGGGTTTTTTATAGGTATCTTATATGAAAAAATATATGTACATTATTAAGAAAAACAAATACTGTCTTATTTTAGCTCTCTTTATTCTGTCCTTCTACCTCGGAAGAGGTGTCTGTGCTCTTGCAAAAAATACCGGCAAAAACACTAATTCCACCGTTATTGTAATTGACCCGGGGCATGGAGGTTGTAGATAACGCAAGTGATGAAAACAACGAAAATATAAGAAAAAGAAGAAATTTAAGAGAGAACAGACAAGCAATGTGAAAGCACGCGTTGCCGTATAATTTCTTAATAATCAGACAAAGGCGACTCAGGTATCGCAGTATGAGCTTGTTCTACATAGGGGTAGCAGCTGGAGGATTCTAATATAAAAAGAGAGCAAGCATAACGTTTACTCTCTTCTGTATTTAAGTTATTTTACATATCCGCTAAATGAGTATCCATTTCCTTCAAAAACAATATAAAACTCAGTATCGCTTTTAATATTAGAAAACTCAAAAGAACCAGTTTTACCAGCACTAATTTTTGTAGAGCCATAAGTCTTAGTAAGCCTTTTAGCTGTCACAGTAATTGGATTATCTCCGGTGTTCTCTACATAAACCTTATAACTCGTTTTTCCTGTAAACTTATAATTAGTATACAAGTTTTGATAATGAGAGGAACCAGCAAAATCGTATTGCCCTTTACTCTTGATGTTCCATACCTTACTAGGTCTTGATGTACCTCTTGTTTCAATAGTTTCTTCTGGAGAAACATAAGAAACTCCAACATTTGGTGTAACGGTTACCTCATTACTTCCATCTTTAACTGACTGAGCATGAACAACAGTTGTCGACATCATTGTGAAAATCATAGACACTGCCAATAAAGAAGCGAAAATATTTTTTTTGGATATCTTACACATGAAATTTCTCCTTTCACCTTGTTTTTTTGATTAATTTGTAATATCATATTTTTAAAATAAAATCAAGGAGTATTGTTAATGAATATATTTCAGTTAAAAATAATAGCTATGATTGCTATGTTTTTAGACCATATAGCTTATTTCTTTCCTGATTTGCCAATGTCTTTGCCGTTACATTGGATAGGACGAATCGCTGCACCTATTTTTATTTTTGGTGTTGTTAATGGCGTAAAGTATACTAGTATATTGGATAATAAATAACTGCTATATTAAATTGAAGATGCTTCAGCTTCGCTGATTTCATCCATTTTATATTTCCAATGGTAAACTACTGGCTCGCGGTTAACTTCTTTAAAATACTGGTAAATTCGTTCTTCCAATTCCTGTTTGGTTTTGACACGAATTCCACGCAGCATTTGTTTCGTCATCTTGCTAAAGAAACTTTCAATCATGTTTAACCAAGAACCATGCTTTGGTGTGAATACAAATTTAAACCGACCTTTTGGCATCGTATCCAAAAATCGCTGTGTTTCTTTGGATGTATGTGCTGAGTGGTTATCAAGAATGATTCTGATGGTATCCTGCAATGGATATTTTTTGTCCAGTATTTTTAGAAATTCAATAAAGTCAGAACTCTTGTGTGTTTCACTTACCAATGGGATGGCTTCTCCTGTAAGAAGATCGATACCAGCTAATAAAGAAAGTGTTCCCAGACGTTTGTATTCCGCATCCCGATATACCTCGCCATTTTCTGTTGTCGGGCGTAAATCCGGTGCTGTATTGGAAATTGCCTGTATGCCTGGTTTTTCATCATATGATACCGTGATTGTCAGTTTATAATCATCTGGAACAATAAGTGTACCATTTTCATCAAACTGCATTTCAATCTGCTTGTAAACCAAGAGAACTTCATGCATTTTTGATTCAAAATCTGGATCTCGCTTCTCACAATAATACCTGATTTTGAATGGTTTGGTATCCTGTTCCTTGAGGAATTTCTGAATATAAGGTTTAGTAATGGTTGTAAGTCTTGGATATCCTGCTTCTTCTGCGTGTTTCTGAATATGCTTATGAAGAGCATTTAAAGTCCAAAGTTCCTGTGCATAGCCAAGTTCCACGGGTCTCTGACAAGCAAGATTGATGATCCATGCTTTTGCATCATCTGTAATTTCAGATGGGCGTCCGGGGCGCTGAGTATCAAAAAGAGCTTTTTCAATACCGCCCTCGTAATATTTAGAAACACAAAGCCGTACGGTTGCTGAACTAACGGCAAGTTTTTCAGCGATATCGTTGAAAGTCATGCCATCAGATTTATATAATAAAATTTTGGCACGATCTACAATTTGTGCCTGAATTGTTCTTTTTTTTGATAATGTTTTAAGATAATCTTTGTCTTCCTCTGACAGAGTAAGATATGTTCTTCTCATAGCGTTCATCCCTTTCTTAGATAACACTATTATACCACACATTATCCTCAAAATATATAGTAGTTATTTAATTTACGTTATACTAGTTCTAAGCGGATGTATATATTGAGGCTATATTTAGCAAATATTGTGATGGCTGTTATTCAAATGAGTACACAAATTGAATTAAATTTCTTTAGAACATTATTTATCGTTGCATGCATATGTGAAATCTTAGAAATAAGAAAAAACCAAAAGGCTGTTTCCTGGATAAAAGTACTAAGTTTATATATTGCTTATCAAGTTATTGTATGTATAGTATGTGGTTATCTGAGTTCAATTAGTAATATGTATACGGAAACAACATGCTTCTATTTGATACCAGCTCTTTTGGGAAGTGTGTTTACAACGGAAGGGGGACTTATTTTTGTTGTTTTAGGAATTATAATGTATTTAGCTTATGACAACAAGAAAAGACTTATTCTGTCGTATATGATATTTGTTGTTGTGTATATGTTTTTTATGTCCACTAATATTGTTCCCATTATTTTATGGAAAATCAAGGAATTAATTCCGATAATAGGAACAGGGCTTTCCCATGGTATGGAATATCTATTGTCTATAATAGGTGGAATTTCTCCTATGGATGTAGGAGGGAATATATTTACAATTCAGTATCAGTGGATTATGGTTCTTGCTCTTCCGCTAATACTATCATACAATCATCAACGAGGAAAAAAGTGTAAATATCTCTTTTATATTTTCTATCCCATACATATAATATTGCTTTGGCTGTTATCGAATTTTGTTTTTGTTTAAAACAGTGGAACAAGGAACATATTTATTACATTGAAACATCCAAACCAAAAATGGAGTGATGAATGTGCCTTTAAGCTTTAAGTACAATTCGATATATTCAAATCTGATTTAACAGCATACTATCTACAATTAAATACACTATCCCAGTAGCTCGCACAAAATTCATGTTTTGTGCGGGCTTTTTTGTATCCGAAAATTTTTTCAAATCTTTTCAAATTCCTGCAACAAATCACACCTTTCCGTACCGATATGGTGCAGTTCTGCCCACAAGAATGGGAATAGTTGAGATACTAACAAAGCTTTCCAATACCATCTGTTTGCTTCTGTAACATTGTGAAAAATACGCATATTGGATAAGCCTATGTGCGTATGTTGAGAATAGATAGTTGATTAAGGGAGCTGATACATTGACTAAAAAAAAACCTGCACAATATATTGTAGAACGAGAATTTTTATGTAAATTTTCTGTAGAAGAATTACTTATCCGTATCGTGAAATCTCATATTAAAAACGCATATCAAGAGGGGAAAACCTTTGAAAATCATGGAAAGAAGCCGTACTTTATTGTATGATATTATTATAGGTACGGCAGTTGAATAGGTGGAAAAATGATTTATCAAAAAGGTTCAAGCTTATTTAACGTAGCTATTTATATCAGATTATCACGAGAGGACGGAGATAAGGAAGAAAGCGATAGTGTAGGAAATCAGAGAAAACTTTTAACAGAATATGTGAACAAGCATGACGACTTTATCTTATATGATGTTTATATTGATGATGGTTTTACGGGAACGAATTTCGATAGACCAGACTTCCATAGAATGATTGCTGACATTGAAAATAACAAGGTAAATTGTGTTGTTGTAAAAGACCTTTCCCGTTTCGGACGAGATTACATTGATACTGGGCGTTATTTGGAAAGAATATTTCCAGAGCTTAATGTCCGTTTTATTTCTGTAACAGATAATATTGATAGTATGAAGCAGGCATACGATATGTTACTTCCTATTAAAAATATATTTAACGAACAGTATGCCAGAGATATTTCTAATAAAGTTCAAGCGACTGTAAAATCAAAGCAGAAAGCAGGAGAATTTATCGGAGCATTTACAAGCTATGGCTATAAGAAATCTCCTGCAAATAAGAATAAACTTGTGATTGATGAATATGCGTCCGAAGTTGTAAAACGAGTATTTACTATGTATGCACAAGGAATAGGAAAACAAAGCATTGCAAAAATACTAAATGCAGAGGGTATCCTTTGTCCGTCGGAATATAAAAAGCTCAACGGTGAAAATTATAAAAATTGCAACCGTTTGGAGAAAACTTCCTATTGGACGTATTCAACAGTAAATATCATGTTGAAAAATGAAATGTATATCGGCAACATGATACAAGGGAAGAAACATCAGCGTATGAGAAGCAAACAGCGACCAGTTGAGAAAGAAAACTGGATAAGAGTTGAAAATACGCATGAACCGATTATAGACCGTCAACTGTGGGATAAGGTACAAAAACTGCTGACAAAGAAGCATAGGGATATTGACTTGGAAACAAATAAAAATATCTTTGCAGGCTTTATAAAGTGTGGCGATTGTGGTCGGGCAATGATGAAAAATTTCTGGCGACGTGCAGACGGAAGCAGGTCTTATTCATTCTATTGTGGAACTTACAAAAGAAGTGGAAAGGACTATTGCACTCCGCATACTCTCCCATTTCAAGTATTGAATGATATTGTGCTGGGCGATTTAAAGCAGATTATCCGCAATGTAGAGAATTTGCAGGAGCTTGTAAAATCACAATCTTTCACAGCAACAAAAATCAGAAAATCAACTGACATAGAACTGACAAAGTTAAAAACAGAACTTGAAAGAGTAAAGAAACTGAAAAAGTCAATTTATGAAGATTACAAAGACGAACTGATTTCTAAAGAAGAATTTCTTTCTTATCGAGAGGACTATCAACAAAAAGAAACGCTTTACTCCAAACAGATTGAAACGCTGGAAGAAAAGAAAAAAGAAAGTGTAACAGAAGATGTTTTTGAAACACCGTGGTTAAGGCGGTTGTTGGAACTGAAAGACATTGAAGAATTAGACAGAGATATTATTGTGGAAATGATAGACCAGATAACAGTTTACGAAAACCGCAAAATTAAAATCTCATATAACTTCGGAAATGAACTGGAACATTTATTCTCAAGCGTTTACTGTAAGGACTTATAGAAAAAGGCTATCTAATCTCAATACATATCACAATTTGCGTAAACTACAATCAACACATGGTGGAAGTGATCCCGGTAAGATTTCCACCTCCGGTGTCATGGAAAAGGATGTCAACCTGAGTATTGCAATGGCTCTTAAACAGCTGTTTGAAAACAGAGGCTTTACTGTTGTCATGACCAGAACCACCGACTGCGACCTCGCCCCGGATAATTCCAAACATCCAAAGACAGATGATCTGACAAAGAGAACTGCCCTGATGTCTAAAAGCAATGTGGCAGTCAGCATCAGTATCCATCAAAACAGCTTTGAGGACAATTCAAGCTGCGGTCCACAGGTATTCTATTATGAAGCCTCTGATGCAGGAAAAGAGCTCGCATCCTCTGTCCTTGGAGCTTTAAACACTTCTCTTTGTGTCGCAAAGCCACGAAGCATTAAGCCCAATAAAGAATACTTTATACTTAAAAAATCCACATCCCCGACCGTAATCGTAGAATGTGGATTCTTGAGTAATCCTGCTGAGACACTTCTTCTTACTGACAAAAACTATCAGGATGACCTGGCACATGCAATATATATCGGTGTTACAGACTATCTTGCGCAATCACCCTCTGGACATTTACAATAAACTGCTCTGCGATGTGATATAGTCTGGTTGTCTGGACACTTTCACTGCCATCAAGCTGCTTTTTAGTCTCATTATCTGACATCTTAGACTCTTTTGCAGATATATCATGCTCCAGTGCCACATCTATGCGCACACGCTGTTCACCATCACTTATTCCTGCCTCAAACATAGTGATATTATCTTCAAACAGCTTTTTAGTCTGCTCATCGTCTGTGACTATCATAGCAGATACTGAGTTTTCCTTTGCCTCAAAATATGCAGCTACTCTGCCGCATTTTTTATCCTCAAGGAATATGTCAACCATGCCCTTTTTATCCTCGCCTCTTACTATACTAAGCTTCATACCTGTGACCCCGTCTGCAGTCTCTATTGGTACAATATAGTTTTCCTGTCTCGACATATTTGAAGCTATCCTTAGCTGACTGCATAATAGCTTCATCTGTCTGAGGTCTATTGAACCGGTGTGCCTATCCTCTATAATCATCGAATCCATAACATGCTCTGCTGTATCAGCCAGCGTTTCCTGCGCCTGCGCAAGCTCCTTTGGATTTTTGACCGACTCAGAAAACCGTCTGAGAGTCTCATCCAAAAGAGCCCTTGCCGTAGCACTGTCTCCACGCTCCCAGAGATTTCTTACTGCCTCTGACGGATTTTTCATTAGCCGTGACGCAGCCATGAGGTTTACCGCGGTTGTTTTTACATCATATTTCTCTAGAAAAGCATATACGTTCTCAGGCACCGAAACTGCCTGATTGAACTGTCTTAGCTGTTCTGTGGCATATTGCTCTGACAGTGCGTTATCCTCGTCTGCCTCATATACAGCCTGCCTTAACTGCTCCGGAGTCATATCAAGCCAGCTGTCATACTGCATAAACTCCATTTTCTCAGGTGAAAGTGTATCAAGCACATCCCTTAGGCAGTTTGTATGATATGCGCTTTCTATCTGTGAGTCAATTTTAATGCCCCTGCTTACACTGTCCACTCCGGCAAAGGTATCGTCCACCTTATAGTCCATGGCACTCTTTCCTCGTACCCGGACCGCTGTAAGCAGATTTTTCATTGTAATATCTGCTCCCTGATTAACAAGTGAGCCTATCACAGCACCATCTGACTGCTCCACCTGTGAAATAAGCCTGTATATGCCTATATATGAGTCTCTTTCCTCCTCTGAGATTTCATTTTTCTTTTCAAGCTTCCAGAGAAACTCGCTGAATTTCTCATCCTTTTCGTCAGGATTTTCTGATTTTATCCGTCTGGCAGTGTCACTTATGTCACTCATGCTCATATCAAGCGGTGATATGCCTCTTTTTATCATCTCAATCGTCACCGCCGGTGTCATATCGCTGAATGCTCTCTGCACCTGCTCATCTACAGACTTTATCTGCTTTATATTGTCCTCTGTGATGTCGGTACTATTGTACGCAAGTATCCGCACAGCCCTGCGATTGCTTTCAGATGTATCTATCTGAAGCTCTTTAAGTATATCATCCACATTCTGAAATGCTTTTGACATACTATCTCCCATATCTGCCCGCGGTGATGTCATAAGAGTCTCATATCCTGAGGCTGCTGCTTCTAATGACTGCTTCATTGCTTTGCCTGCTGTATACAGCTCATACACAGTGTCATCAGCGGATTCCAGGGTCAGTACATACGCTGGCTGCTGCTTCATCTGATTGAAAATATCACAGACATTATTGTACATACGTACCCTATCATCAGATGCCTCTACACTGCTCTCACCAAACAGCGCTCCGTAGTATTTATTTTCCTGCTGCTTAAGCAGCTCCACTACACGTTCAATAGGCTCTGTGTCTATTGAAACTCCTTTTTTTATGAGTGAAAGGTTGGCTTCTGCTGTCATGGAAAGTCTCGCTTCCTCAAGCTTTCTTTGAGCTGTCACAAGCCTTGCTTCCCGGCTGTCTGTAATCTGATTATCCGCAGCTTTATTCGCTGAGGCTTGCGATGCTGCACTATCCTTGCCTCTTGCAGCTATAAGCTTTGACAGATTCTCTATCGTGACAGGTATGTTATCTGACTCTAATGTGACAATGTCATCTGCGGTCGCCTCACCTAATACATCACAGGCTTTCTTTGCCATGTCAAATGTCAGACCATCTTGTGACATAGTGGCATCTGTAGCCTTTTTTCCCATTGCCAGTGCTTCTGTCACTGCCCTTGCATAAAAATCACTGCTCACATTTTCTTCTGCTGCGTTGATGCAGTCTACCTGATTCGCAAGCAGCACATTATCAGGTGTAACGGCTATATCTTCATCTATCAGCCATCTGCACTGATTCAGATTCTCATCACTACTGTCTATATGAGCTTCCTCTAATATCTGTTTAAGCTGTGGCTTAAGCTCCTCAAACAGCTCATCTGATATCTCCGTCATTTTGGTTTTCTGCCTGTAATCTTGTACCTGACTGCTGCTGTACGTAGCCTTGTATACATTGGAAACCGTCGGATTCATGTTATTTCTGACCAGATATGCCTTTGTCTCATTGGATATATTTGTAAGACTCTTTGCCCGGTCTATGGCATCTGTACCTGCCTTTATATTATCATCTGTAGCAGGAATATCATATGCTTTCATCTGATTGACAAGCATGGCCGCTTCAGTCTGGCTTCCCGTGATGTCTGTGAGCTGCTCCTTGCTCAGATCATCTCCATATATGGATATATCTACACCTGCCTTTGCCAGCACTGCTTTTATCTTATCGGTCTCAGTGACAATGACATCGTAGCCGTCATCCTTTGCAGCTTTGTAATCATCACTCGTGGTGGTGCTTGCAGTGACAATCATATCATTTCGCCTGTTTTCTGAGGTCTGATTCATGTCATTTAGCAGATTTTCTGCCATATCTGTGTCATCGTTGTTCCCGGCTTCGTTTTTAGCCTGTGGTCTTGCATATATCGTATCCGACATATCAACAGAGTTTGACGAACCGACAACAGCCGCCTTTTTTGACATATTGTCACTGCTGTCTGTCTTTATGTAGTCTGACACACGCATACCCGCTGTCATGTCATTTATGGTTTTTGTGTCCGTATTTTTCGTATCTGTGCTTTTATTAATCAAATTCTCTATCTGCATATTTCCTGCTCCGTGCCCTGCATATATACCATCTCTGCAGCCTTTATTTATGGATATTTTTTGCTCATATGTGAGGGGGTGGTTCTGAATAGTTATCTTTTTACTATATATCGACATATAATACGCAAAAATAAAGACCGCGCCTTAAATTGGCGCGGTCCTTTACCCTGCTGTTTACCGGTATATTAGTATTTAAATACAGCAACTCCGTAAGGCGCAAGTGGATAAGCAAATGAAAATGGTCTGCCGTCACACTCTGATTTGACTGCCTTATAGTCCAGCTTCTTATATGACTGTTTTGCTGCCTTGCCTCTGCCCTTTGCAGCCTTCTTTACAGGCGCTTGTACCGTTTTGCCGGTAAACTTAGGATCCTCACTATCTAAAACGAGCTGATATGTCTTGTGCTTTGGCACTCCGACTCTGTAATCAGGTCTCTCTACCGGTGTGAAATTGATGACAAAGAGCATATTATTCTTGCCATCCTTACTCTTTCTGATAAAGCTGAAGATGCTTCTGTCTGCATCGTTTGCATTTATCCATTCAAAGCCTTCCCAGCTTGAATCCAGCTCATACAGACAGCGGTTTCTCCTATAGAGGTGAAGCAGCTCCTTTACCCAGTTCTGGATCTTTTTATGCTCCGGATTCTCAAGCAGATACCAGTCGAGTTCTCTTTCCTCACTCCACTCCTGCTTCTGTGCAAACTCCTGTCCCATGAAAAGAAGCTTCTTTCCACAGTGTCCCATCATAAATGCATATCCTGCCATGAGGTTCTTGAATTTATCCCCTTCTAAGCCCGGCATTTTGTTGAGCATAGAACACTTCAGATGTACCACCTCATCATGTGACAGTACCAGAATATATTTCTCACTCTCATTATAGCTCATCGCAAATGTCATCTTGTTGTGGTTATTTTTACGGAAATATGGATCCAGCTTCATATAATCAAGGAAGTCATGCATCCATCCCATGTTCCATTTGTAGCTGAAGTTCAGTCCGTCTTCCTCTACCTTGCCTGTTACCTTTGGCCATGCGGTAGACTCTTCGGCTATCATTACAGTTCCGTGATTTCTTCCAAGTATGAGTGTATTGATATGCTTGAAAAACTCTACTGCCTCGAGGTTCTTATTTCCTCCAAACTTGTTTGGCACCCACTGTCCGTCGTTCTTTCCATAGTCAAGATAAAGCATTGACGCAACTGCATCCACACGGAGTCCGTCTACGTGGTAATTTTCTATCCACATAAGTGCACTTCCGATAAGGAAGTTCTTTACTTCATTCTTACCGTAGTCAAATATCTTTGTGCCCCAGTCGGGATGCTCTCCCTTTCTTGGGTCTGCATACTCATATGTGGCTGTTCCATCGAAATTGGCAAGTCCATGCGCATCCTTTGGGAAATGTGCAGGTACCCAGTCGAGGATTACTCCGATATTATTTTTATGGCACTGATCAACAAAGTATGCAAAATCCTCAGGCTCTCCATACCTCGATGTAGGTGCATAGTAGCCTGTCACCTGATATCCCCATGAGCCATCAAACGGATACTCTGAAATACCCATAAGCTCAATATGTGTATATCCCATAGTTTTCACATAGGATATGAGTGATTTTGCAAGCTCCCTGTATGTATAAAAGCCCTCATCATCCCTGCCCGGATGTCTCATCCATGAGCCCGGATGACACTCATATATAGCCATAGGTGAAGAATATACATCAGCATCTGACTTTGCTGCTCTCTTATCCATCCACTCTTTGTCAGTCCATGTGAAGTGCTCGATATCTGTGATGATTGACGCTGTTCCCGGACGAAGCTCTGCGTAGTTTGCGTATGGATCCGCCTTGTACAGCTTATCACCCTGTTCAGTGACTATAATAAACTTATACATCTGACCCTTTTGCGCTCCCGGTACAAAAAGCTCATACACTCCCATGGTTTCCGGCTCTACACGCTTCATCTCATGACTGGTCTCATTCCAGTCGTTAAACTCACCAAACACGTATACTTCCCTCGCATGTGGCGCCCAGACGTCAAAGCACACTCCTTTTTTTCCTTTACGCTCAGCTAAGTGAGCACCCATCTTCTTGTAGATATCATAGTGTGTTGCCTGACCAAACAGGTAACAATCCATTGCTGTAAAATTACACATATATATACCCCCCATAAGTATTTATTTTTCCCTGAAATGATCCTCTTTGAGTACAATTCGGTCATCATCTGTATATCGCCTGGCTGTCAGAATACTTATAGCCTTCTTAAGTCCGCTGTGAGCCTCCCTGTCTATGGCCTCGTCAATTATATCCTTGACCTCTGTCAGAGTGGTAGCCTGGTCTATCCTCTCAATATTGCTGATTCTGTTATGCAATGCCAGAATAGCCATCTCATCTATCTTGTACCCAAGCTCTGCAGAGTACGATTTGGCAAACAATACGAGTTCATCATTTGTAAAAATAGGAACCGATATCTTTTCCGTGAACTTGGATGCAAAGCCCTCATCCATTGAGAGAGCCTTCTTTATACCCTTTGATGTATCCTCAAGTATATAGAGTGTTCCTGTAATATCATGCTCCATCAAAAATGATAGCTGGGCAGCTATGCTGCGGTCGATATCACCGGCTCTTTCTATGATGAGACAGCCTCCTGTTATCTTTCTGACTACCTGCTGCACATCCTTTTTATTGAGTGCGGCAGCATCAATCTTACCCATCTTTCCTGTAAGCTGTTCACCATCTTTTTGTAATACCTTTATAAAGCTTGTAGCAAGCATTGTCTTTCCGCAACCCTGCTCTCCCTGTATAATGAGGTTGCCTGTGGATGCGTTTTCTTTCCTGTTGAAATGATCAAGCACTGCATTATATGCCTTGCAGATCTGATCCTCCATACCCTTTACCGGTATGAAATATGAAAATATAGCTTTCTGTTCGCTTGTAAGCTCTTTTATATGTTTTGTTTCTTTCAATTTCGAGTCATCTTCTTCGCTGTCTAAATCCTCCGGCAATGAAATATCCGGCATTTTTCTTGTCTTAGCCATATCCAGCTTCTTCTCCAGTCCCGGATTTTTTGCTGTCATCTTGGCTATTTCCTGCTCGATAAATGATGTCACATGATCAAAATCTCTCTTCTCAGAAACGTTTTCTTTCTCCTGTGAAGTCTCATCATCTGATGTATCATCATCGACATTTAACATATCATCTGTTATTTCAGGCATCATGGTAGTCGGCTGCATGAGTATCTCGTCTTTCTCAGACTCCTCTGCCATAATTATATCCTCCGGCTCTCCAACCGGTTCCCTGGCTTCATCTGCAGCCTCTTCAGGTACTTCCCGTGACTCCTGCACTTCTTCTATAGCTTCTTCTATAGCCTCTTCCGGTGCTTCCTGCGGCTCCTGTACTTCATCCACAGTCTCCTCTGCATAAAGCTCCTGCATATCCGGTTTCTGCTCTTCTTCAGGCTCCTTCACGGCAGCTTTCTGCTCTATAATATCAACCGGCACCTTCAAATATTCCTCCTCAAGAAGTTCCTTCGGAGTGACACCTGCATCCAGCTTTGGAATGACATCATTTAGTCTCTCCATGATGTCTCCTGCCTCCTGAAGTGCTCTTGCCTTAGCTGACTCAAGCTTCTGCTGCTCAGCCTCTTTAAGTGCAATTTCAGCCGCATGTCTGGTCTTTTCCCATTCTTCAAGCACATCCTGTATAGACATCTGTCCTGTAATCTGATGCTCAAGCTGAGTCTTCTCACTCATGACCATAGACATCTGTCCGTCAGCGTCTTCACCCAAAAGCTCCTTGAAATTCAACTTAAGTGAACCATCTATCTCTTCATCTGTAGCGATATGCTCTGTCTCTTCCGGCTGCTGTGCATACTCTTCCTGCTCCTTTTCGAGCTTGAGATAAGGAATATCCTCAACTATCTTTTTGATGGTATCCATCGTATCAGCAACTTCATTCTTGCCCTTGGCCTCCATGATCTGCTGCATACCCTTGGCAATCTCCTGCTGTAAATTTACAGTATTGAACTTCTCCTGATTTACAGTAATCTGCGGAATAGTTACGTCATCATGCACTATCTCTCCGCCCTTTACCATCTCCATGGCACCTATCTCAGTGACCTCAGCCTCATCCTTTATCTTAGCCGGCTTTTCCTTCTCTGCCTTGAATCGTCTGTACTTTTCCTCCTGAGCCTTGGTAAGTGGCTGATAAAGCATCTTAAGCTCCAGCGCACGCTCCACATATGGTCCGTCTCCGAACCACAGAATGAGCTCATCGCAGGCATCTATACACTTATCGGCTTTTCCGGCCTTGTGGTATAGATATGCAAGCTCGTATGCCCACTCCTCAGTGTATTCTTCATCCTTGTACTCTTCAAGAATAGTGATAAGCTCATCAAATGAAGCTCCCTGCCCTTTTTTGATGGCATATCTTAATACATACTTCATATCATCATGAGGCGCTATCTCAACAAACTCATCATAATACTCTGTAGCAGCATCATAATCACCCATCTTGATGGCGACCTCAGCCAGTCTGTATATAATCATCCTGCCGATTGGTGAACGGTCATAGGCCATTAAAAGTATGTCCCTTGCATCCTGGTATCTTTCGGCCTTCTCGTAGATTTCGCCGATTTTAACGAGTGTATTTACATTTTTAATTTTGTTCCAATTTATGCTATCCGCAATCTCTGCTGCGCTCATATAGCCCTCCTCGGCGCTTAGGGCTTTTATCTGATCCAGCTTGAGATTGTATTCGTATTTATCCACTTATTTCACCTACTCGTATTTAAGCTTATTATTTTTGGTATCTACGCCTGTTGTCTTTGTATAATCCCTTGTGTCCTCAGGAAGCTTCTTTTTCCTGAGAGCATAATTAACAACTCTTTTCACAATATAGTATATCACAGCAAAGGTTGGAACACCAAGTAACATTCCAAGAAAACCAAACATTCCTCCGCCGATTAGTATGGCAAACATAACCCAGAAGGTCGAAAGACCGGTAGATGAGCCAAGTATCTTAGGCCCTATTATATTGCCATCCACCTGCTGCAGCACGACAATAAATATCAGAAGATAAAGCGCATGCCACGGACTCTGAATTACTACTATGAGTAACGATGGAATTGCACCGATAAACGGTCCGAATACCGGAATCACATTTGTGACGCCGATAATCACTGCAACGAGCACCGATGATGGAATCCTTAAAATCAGACATCCGAAATATGCAATCACACCTATAATCAGTGAATCTATAATCTTACCGCTTATGAAGCCTCCAAAAATCTCATTTGTCTTTCTGATCGTCTCAATGATGATATTGCCTGTCTTTGGCTTGCAGACAGCATATATTATCTTTTTGCTCTGTCCTGCGAGAGTCTCCTGAATACTCATCACATAGACCATCACGATTATTCCGATAATAAAATTAAATAAGCCTCTGACTACCGAAATCACACCGGTTGTAATCTGTGCAACATACTTCTGTGCCTCAGGAATCAGCTTTTCTGTGGCATAATCCTCAATGTAGTCGGTTGCATTCTGTAAACCTGTGCTCGCGAGCTCAGCAATTTTGCTGTCCCCGAAATTGCCGTTCTTTATCATGTTGATGAATGCCGCAACATCATTTGGCAGTGTCTTCATAAGTCCTGATATACTTGCTATGACAGAAGGCACAATAGCCGCAATGAGGAGCGAAATAATCGCTACAAGAATAATAACCGAGCCTGTGATTGCAAGAGCTCTTGAAACCTTTCGCAGCTTGCTTTCGCTTTTCATCTTTTTGGAAAGAAGCTTTTTAAAGCATCTTTCCAGCCACAGCATGACAGGATTCATCAGGTATGCAAGCACAAGTCCCATTATAATAGGCATTGCTGCCGCAAGCAGCTTGCTCCATATGCCTGCAAAGCCCTCAAATCTGTACAGTGCAAAGAAAAACAGTATACTGACTGCAAACGTGACAAATACCATGACACCTATTCTGATCAGATGTGGCCATTCCTCACGCCCCGGGTGCGAATTCTGCTTCGCACCCTTATCTGCATTTATCTCAATGTTTGATTTTTTACCAGCTTTTCCGGTTTCTTCCATCGGATTAAACTCTCCTTATTTACGATTATAGTTGATGAGACATCCCTTTAATATTATCTCTCTTTCATCATCTGTGAGCTCACCCATCTTCAGTGTAAATGGCTTTAATTCACCATCCTTGACAACATATGCCTCAAACTCCGTCTTTGCATCCTCGATTTCCTTCTTGATTCCCGGAAGGAAGATATAGTCGAGGTTGTGGAACGGAAGCTCTCCCTCATCGATGATGAATGGAAGCATTCCCCAGTTGATAAGGTTTGAACGGTATCTCTTTGTGGCATACTCGTTTGCGATATTTGCCCAGCCTCCGAGTACCTTCTGGCAGCTGGCAGCCTGCTCTCTTGCTGAGCCGTCACCCGGCTTAACAGCAAAAATTGTGCTTCCGAAGCCCATATTCTCATGGCTTGCCTCAGGGAATTTTTTCTTTACTACTCCCATGATTTCAGCAACCTCAGGAACAGCCTTTCCTGCGCACTCACCACTCTCTATAGCCTTCTGGGCCTTCTGGATTTCCTTTGCTCTGCCTACATACTCAGGATCCTTTCTTGAAAGTGCGAACTCTGCAAGTCCAAGAGGGTTTGAACGATATGAAGATGTCTCTCCTGAAGGAATGAGCTCATCTGTTGTAGTAACAGGATCATGAATCTCTGAAACCACCTTAAGGAGCATATTCTCAGGAAGCGCGCTCATTGCCGGCCAGTCCTTGATGTTTGGTCCGAACTGGATTTCAACTGAAGGATCTGCCACTCCATGGCTGTCAAATACACGGTTCTCATATATAGTCTTGTCAAAGAAATATTTTGGCTTTGTAAAGTTGACATCAATATCCGCTGCTGATGTAAGGAAGCCCTTGTTTGCTGCTGTTGCAGCGATTGAACGTGCATCCATGAGTGCCACTGAGCTGATCTGTCCGTTCTGTACCTTAGAACCCTCTCTGTTAGGGAAGTTTCTTGTTGAATGACGGATAGAGAATGCGTTGTTGGCAGGTGTATCTCCTGCACCAAAGCAAGGTCCGCAGAAAGCAGTCTTTACGATTGCACCTGTCTCAAGAAGCTTTGCTACAGCTCCGTTTTTCACAAGCTCCATGTATATTGGAGTAGATGCCGGGTAAACACTCAGTGTAAACTCGTCTGCTCCGATTGAATGTCCGTTTAATATGTCAGCCGCATCGCAGATATTCTCAAATCCACCGCCTGCACAGCCTGCGATGATTCCCTGGTCTACATACAGTTTTCCGTCTCTTACCTTACTCTTTAAATCAAGCTTCACCTTGCCGTCAAAGCTTACCTCAGCTCTCTTCTCACAGTCATCGAGAATATCCATGAGGTTTGCATTGAGCTCATCGATAGTGTAAGTATTGCTTGGGTGGAATGGCATAGCTATCATTGGGCGGATCTGGCTTAAATCAATCTCAATAAATCTGTCGTAGTAAGCCACCTCACCCGGATTAAGCTCCTTGTGGTCCTCAGCCCTACCGTGAATCTCAAAGAATTCCTTAACCTGGTCATCTGTTCTCCAGATAGAAGAAAGACATGTAGTCTCTGTTGTCATAACATCGACACCTATACGGAAGTCAACGCTCAGATTAGACACACCCGGTCCTACAAACTCCATAACTTTGTTCTTTACAAATCCGTTTCCGAATACCTCTCCGATAATTGCAAGTGCGACATCCTGTGGTCCAACGCCCTTGATTGGCTCTCCTGTCAGGTAAATGCCTACTACCTCAGGCATATCAATATCATATGTCTGTTCAAGAAGCTGCTTAACAAGCTCAGGTCCACCCTCGCCGACTGCCATAGTACCAAGTGCACCATAACGTGTATGTGAATCAGAACCAAGTATCATTTTTCCGCCGCCGGCAAGCATCTCTCGTGCAAACTGATGGATAACTGCCTGATGAGGTGGTACATAGATTCCACCGTACTTCTTTGCACATGTGAGACCAAACATGTGGTCATCCTCATTGATTGTTCCACCAACTGCACAAAGGCTGTTGTGACAGTTTGTAAGTACATACGGGATAGGGAATTTCTCAAGTCCTGAAGCTCGTGCTGTCTGGATGATACCTACAAATGTGATATCATGCGATGTAAGCTTATCAAACTTAATCTGAAGCTTGTCCATATTGCCGGATGTATTGTGCTCCTTTAAAATACCGTAAGCAATTGTCTCCTGCTTAGCTGTCTGTTTATCGATGTCCATGCCGGTCTTGCTTTTGACAGCTGCCTGAGCCTCTGGTCCATCAATTATTACTTCCTTACCGTTTAAAAGGTAAGCACCATTTTCATATAATTTCACTTATTCTACCTCCGTATGTGTATTTCAAAATTCTTTTATTTACTATTATATAATATTATAGGTAATTGTGGCAATAAATAAATCACCATCTACCTTAATTTCGAATTTTCCTCCCATCAAATGGGTCAGATTCTTTGCAATCGAAAGTCCAAGTCCACTTCCTTCAGTGGTTCTCGACCTCTCTCCCCTCACAAAACGCTCTGTCAGGTCTACATTTCCGTTGCTTACTATGTCAAGCTCGTTCTTAGACACATTCTTTATTGTAAAAACTGCCTTTGTATCTGCCTTTTCAAGCTCTACATACACTCTGGTATTTTCCAGTGCATATTTTGCGGCATTAGTATACAGATTTTCAATAGAGCGGTAAAGCTGACGCCCATCCGCATAGATAAATATCTGTTCTGATGGAGTTTTTGTAACTATTGTCAGATTTCTCGACTCAAAGCGCTCATTGAATTCACCTCCGGTCTGGTATAAAAGCTCAACCAGATCAAGCTTTTGCATATTGAGCTTCACATTTCCCGAGGTAATCTTTGATGTCTCTACCAAATCCTCTGTAAGCTGCTTTAAGCGCTGTGACTTTTCCTCCAGCACATGTATATAGTATTTGGCATTTTCATTTTCCAGATTTTCCCTCTTAAGCAGGTCAACATAGTTGACTATTGAAGTCAGAGGTGTCTTTATATCGTGTGATACGTTTGTTATTAAGTCTGCCTTTAGTTTTTCATTTTTAAGGCTCTCATTTACCGAGCTCATAAGACCCTGGCGTATATGGTTGACAGCCTCCGCCACCTTTTTCTGCTGCCCATGAAACTCATTGACATTGAGTGTAGTGTCAAGCGCTCCTTCCGAGATAGCTTCAAGTGCCTCCTGTATGCGCATTATCTCTTTATTTTTTTGTGTGTGGATATCCTTTTTCTCAATAACTCTTTTCAAAAGCTCATAGCCCTTGTACATCAGGCTGTGTGTGTAAAGTATATTGCCTTTTATCTTCCTTACAATGCTCTGGTATAAAATAATAAAAGCCAGATCAAACAAAAAAGTAAATGTGCCGGCCGTCATAATGAGTGATGCATAGTCAAAATGCTGGTTTTTTACGCCTGAAATCACTTTTCCCATAAATACCATGAGCAGTGTAAATATCACCAGCATCACATCAGAGTATACCTTGTCAATCGGTAAATAGTATATTGTATAATCATCCTCTGATTTTCTGCCGGCCACGTTTGCCATATATGCCAGGCTCACAAAGCTGCCTACCAGGCCCGCCAGCGATATTAGTGTATATATATCAATATTTTCATGTGCATCGTGCCTGAATGCATAGCCTGTGGCAAACACTCCTGTTACCATAAGTATCATGCATAGCTGATGTAAGACTATGACCGCTGCTTTTTTTCCTATCGTATACTGCTTCATTTGTTGTCCTCTATCTTATAGCCTACTCCCCAGACCACCTTCAGATAGCGTGGCTCCTTAGGATTTATCTCTATTTTTTCCCTGATATGTCTTATGTGCACAGCAACTGTATTGTCGGCGCCTATCGCCTCCTCGTTCCATATACTCTCATATATTTCGTTTATTGAGTAGACCTTTCCCTTGTTTTTAAGGAGTAAAAGCAGGATATTGTACTCAATCGGTGTGAGCTTTACCTCCTCGCCATCCACAGTCACCTTTTTTAAATCATCATTTACCAAAAGGCCTCCGGCTTCATAAACCTTGTCTCCGGCTGCATCATTGCTTGACAGAGTGGTATATCTGCGAAGCTGTGACTTTACTCTTGCCACAAGCTCAAGCGGATTAAAAGGCTTTGTGACATAATCATCAGCTCCCACATTGAGGCCTAAAATCTTGTCAGCATCCTCTGTCTTTGCCGATAGAATGATTATCGGCACCCTGCTTTCCTTTCGTATCTGCAGAGTAGCTCTTATTCCGTCGAGCTTTGGCATCATGACATCTATTATCATGAGGTCTATTTTTTTATTCTTCATAATTTCAACTGCCTGTATGCCGTCATATGCCTTCTCCACGTTGTAGCCCTCCTGCATCAGGTAAATCTCAATTGCCTCAACTATTTCCTTGTCGTCATCACAAACTAATATTGTCATATTATCCTCCTTCTATGAATTTTGAACAGAAACCTTCTCCTGCCGTTAGTCAGCTATATTTTATCAGATTATCCACTTTGTTTTTCTTAAAATCTGCTTAATATTACCCACTTTTAAATATAAGCCAAAAAGCAGCCGTTCTGTTTTGAACTGCTGCTTTATATTACATATGTGTGTTTCATTTCCCTTTATTTCCGGTGATGCTCTGCCACATTCTGTGGATGCCGGCTGTGAGCTCCTTCCCTTCCATTGTATTGATAACAGGTGGATTGCCGGCTTTTCTGCTTATTTCCTTATAATCCCCATCAACAGACGATTTTGAGCCGGCATCCTTGGCTTCATCCTTATCATTGCTATGATTTAATCCGGCATCAGGTGTATCGTCTGCAAGCTTCACTTCACCCACTACACCATCTCCCAGGTCCTCGCCCTCAGCAAGTCCCAGTTTTCTGATATAATCCATATTTACCTTGATTTCAGTCTGTCTGTTTGCATAGATAGACTTCTCTTCCTTGTCAATAGTACGCTCCTCTACTGGCTTACCTTCATTTTTCTGACGTTCTATCTCCTTATTTCTGTCATCGATAATCTTAAGATACTTCTCCGTATCGGACAAATCCTGAAGCTGTCCCTTGAGCTCATACTGGTTAGTTTTAACTATCTTCTCCTGTTCTGCAATCTTATCCTTCATATTCTTGCACAGCTTTTCAAGTGACTCGTTGGTATCATTGATGATATCACGCACTCTTGAAAGCGCCTCATCCGTATAGATAACCGATGCTGCATACACATCCTCAGCCTTTCTGCTTGCATCCCAGACTATCTGATCCCCCTTCTTTCTGAACTCTCTCTCTGCGTGATTACGACTCTGCTCAGTAAGCTCATACTCATCCTGCATTGCATATATACACTTATTCAGCTCAGCAAGTAAATCTATCATTTGCTGCTTGTTTATGATCACCCTGCTCGGCTCCGGCTTATACGGCTCCGCCTTTGAGAGCATGATATGAATTTCTCTTAGTACCTTTTCTGTTTTATCGTTCGCATTCATTTTCTATTTCCTCGGATTTAAATTAACATTATAACTATTCAGGGTGTTTCTGAATACTCACCACTTACCCATATTTTATATGAAAATCCGCTTCTCGTAAATAGCCAAATGAATAATAATGATATGATGGTCAAAAGGTATTCTGCCCCTCATTTATAATTAAATCAATCCCGCTGCCGCATTTCTCAGCTCGTCTGCCGCATGCTTTATCTCGGCAGCCTGCTCTTCGCTCACATTTCCGGGCTTTGTCCTTGAAATAAGCTTCTTCACATATGAAAGTGACGATTTCACACTCTTTTTCTGTGCGCTGTCCATAGCCTTTCTTTTTTCCTTGTCAGCCATAACGTTTTCCACCTGTCGCACAAGCGTATCAGCCTCACTTCTTGCATCAATATAAGCCTTTCTCTGTCCATCTGTTGCCTCATACTCCTGTGCCTCGCGGATTGCCTGCTCAATCTCAGAATCAGACAAATTCGAGCTTGCGGTAATCGTAATCTCCTGATGCTTTCCTGTGCCCAGGTCCTTTGCAGAAACCTGCACAATGCCGTTTGCATCTATATCAAACGTCACCTCTATCTGCGGCACACCTGCCGGAGCCGGCTTGATGCCCTTTAGCCTGAAGTTTCCAATCAGCTTATTGTCCCTTGCAAACTGCCTCTCACCCTGCAGTACCTTTATATCCACAGAGGTCTGGAAGCTTCCTGCAGTTGTAAAAATCTGGCTGTATCTCGTAGGAATAGTCGTATTTCTGTCAATTATTTTGGTTGAGACACCACCAACTGTCTCAATTCCGAGTGAAAGCGGTGTGACATCCATCAGTATAATCTCTGCCGCACTGCTGCCTGCGACAATTGCTCCACCGAGCTTGCCACCCTGTACTGCTGCACCGAGTGCCACGCACTCGTCAGGATTCAGGTTGTGTGAAGGCTCTTTTCCTGTAATTCTTCTGACCTCCTCAACAACAGCCGGCACACGTGTAGAGCCTCCTACCAACAGCACCATTCCAAGCTCTGCTGCGGAAATCCCCGCATCTGAAAGTGCCTGATTTACCGGAATGGCCGTTCTCTCCACCAGATCCTTTGTTATCTCATTAAACTCAGCCCTTGTGAGGTTCATCTCCATGTGGACCGGCTGTCCCTTTACAGTGGTGATAAACGGCAGGTTGATAGTGGTTGAGGATGAGGATGAAAGCACCTTTTTTGCCTTCTCAGCCTCCTCCCTGACACGCTGCATAGCAGTATTATCCTTTCTCAGATCCACATTCTGCTGTCTGTAAAACTCTGTAACAAGATAATTCGTGATTCTCTCATCAAAATCATCTCCACCCAGATGATTATCACCGGCTGTGGCAAGCACTTCTATCAGATTGTCCCCTATTTCGATAACAGACACATCGAAGGTTCCTCCTCCGAGGTCGTAGACAAGAATTTTCTGCTGCTGTCCGTGGTCCAGTCCGTATGCGAGTGCCGCAGAGGTTGGCTCATTTATGATTCGAAGCACATTAAGACCCGCAATCCTTCCTGCATCCTTAGTTGCCTGCCTCTGCGCATCCGAAAAATATGCAGGAACTGTGATTACAGCATCTGTCACTGCCTCACCAATATAGTCCTCTGCATCCTTTTTCAGCTTTCTGAGAATCATAGAAGAAATCTCAGGAGCTGAATACAGCTTTCCGTCCACCTTTGCCCTGAAATCGCTTCCCATCTGTCTCTTTATTGAGAAAAATGTTCTATCCACATTGACTGCTGCCTGCCTCTTTGCAGCCTCTCCAACCAGTCGCTCTCCATTTTTTGTAAAAGCCACTACAGACGGAGTTGTTCTCTGACCCTCGCTGTTAGTTATGACTACCGGCTGATTGTTCTCCAATACTGCCACACAGCTGTTTGTTGTTCCTAAATCTATACCTATAACCTTGCCCATTTTATGCCTCACTGTTTACTAATGTTTATTTTCTGAATAGTTACATCTTAATAATACTTTATGCTTCGAAAATTCACTCGTCAAGGCATGAGGCTGTTATTTCAGAGAATGTTTATATTTTTAATTTTTGTATAACAACATAACAACAAAGACACCGCCGAAGCAGTGCCTTTGTTGATTAGTTTATAGATTGGATTAAATGATAATTGAGGATTGCTTATTCACTTACTTTTTTCTTGAGTAATCCGAGTAATCCACATGCAATGAAGGCTCCGATTACTAATGCTACAAGATACATTAACGGATTTCCGATTGTAGGTACTACGAAGATTCCTCCGTGAGGTGCCATGAGTGTACATCCAAATGCCATTGAAAGTCCACCTGCCACTGCTGAACCAACTGCACATGCCGGAAGGACATGAAGCGGATCAGATGCTGCGAATGGGATTGCACCCTCTGTGATAAATGATAATCCCATGATAAAGTTCGTAGGTCCTGCCTTTCTCTCCTCTGCTGTGAACTTGTTCTTGAAGAAGATTGTTGCAAGAGCGATTGCGAGTGGTGGAACCATACCACCAATCATAACTGCTGCCATGATATTGTAGTTTCCGGCAGCGATTGAAGCTGTACCAAATACATAAGCGGCTTTGTTTACAGGGCCACCCATATCTATTGCCATCATTCCTCCGAGAAGTACTCCGAGAACTACTGCGCTTGCACCGTTAAGTCCATTAAGACCGTTGTTGATAGCTGTATTTAAAGCTCCGATTGGAGGCTCAACTACAAACTGCATTATAACGCCTATGAGGAATATACCAAGCAGCGGATAAAGAAGAACCGGCTTCACACCATCAAGACTCTCAGGAAGCTTAGAGAATATCTTCTTTAAGAGATTTACAATATATCCTGCAACGAAACCTGCAACCAGTGCTCCAAGGAAGCCTGATGTACCGTTTGCTGCGATTGAACCGCCTACGAAACCAACTGCAAGACCCGGACGGTCAGCAATACTCATAGCGATAAAGCCTGCAAGGATAGGAAGCATAAATCCAAATGCTGTTCCACCGATTCCCTTAAACAATGCTGCGCCCTGTGTAATAGTACCGAAATTTGCTCTCTGGTCAGCCGGCAGTGAATTAAGGTCAACACTGAATCCATCGATAAGGAACGCGATTGCGATAAGGATACCACCACCAACTACGAACGGAAGCATATGTGAAACACCGTTCATCAGATGCTTGTAAATCTGATGTCCAATGCTCTCCTTTCCACCAATAGATGAATGTGAAGCCTCTTTTTTACCTGATGCCTTAAATACAGGAGCATCACCGGCAGCAATTCTCTTTACGAGCTCCTCTGTCTTATTTATTCCGTCAGAAACCTGACACTCAATAACCTTCTTTCCGTCAAAACGGTCTGTAGGCACATTTGTATCACATGCAACGATAACACCGGTAGCCTTTGCAATCTCATCATCTGTGAGTACATTTTTAGCTCCGGCTGAGCCTCTTGTCTCAACCTTTACCTGATATCCCAGCTCCTTGGCCTTTTTCTCAATAGCCTCAGCAGCCATATAAGTATGGGCAATTCCTGTAGGACAGGCTGTAACTGCAACGATAAATACATCGTCCTTCTTCACCTCAACAGGTTCCTTTGCAGCCTTTGCAGCCTCCTTCTCATCCTTTGCCTTTTCAGCACTGTCGATGATATTTAAAAACTCATCTACTGAGCCGGCATTGATAAGAGAATTTGTAAACTGCTCGTCCATCAGCATAACAGAGAGCTTGCTGAGCACCTGAAGATGCACATTGTCCTCTGTGTTTGGTGCAGCGATAAGGAAAATAATCTTTGCAGGTGTACCGTCGAGTGATTCAAAGTCAACCCCATCCTTTACAACCATTGCTGCAAGACCTGCTTTAGTAACGGCATCAGACTTACAATGAGGAATTGCTATACCCATTCCAATTCCTGTTGTGCCTTCCTCCTCTCTTGCAAAAACGCCCTTGCGATACGTTTCAACATCGGCAATTTTGCCACTTTTTGCCATCAAATCAATACACTGATTCAATGCTTCGGTTTTTCCGGCAGGCGTACCATTTAAATTGATACTCTCAGCTGCCAATAAATCCCTGATTGTCATATATCATTCCTCCTAATATAATATATTAATTATTTATATCAACCTTTTGATACCGTTTGTTTAATTGGAAGCATTCTCCCATTTTTCTATAAGTGCCTCAACCTCAGGCTTTGTAGCAAGCTCCTCAGAAAATGCACTTGCACTTCCTGTACATACTCCATAAATAAATGCCTGCTTATAATCATTTGATTTGAGGTATCCGTAAACAAATCCGGCTACCATCGAATCACCTGCGCCTACAGAGTTTTTGAGCTTTCCTTTAGGAGCCTGTGCCTTAAATTCCTGTCCATCCTCGGTCACAAGCACTGCTCCGTCACCTGCCATAGAAACAAGCACGTTTCTTGCGCCCTGCTCCTGAAGCTTCTTTGCATATTTTATCACATCGTCCTTGTCTGTAATCTCAACCCCGAATATCTCACCGAGTTCATGATTGTTTGGCTTGATGAGGAATGGCTTATACGCAAGCACATTTGTGAGCAGATTTCTTGTCGCATCAACCACGATATTTATTCCACGGCCCTCAAGATGCTTCATGATATCCATATACATTGATGAAGGCATTACATCAGGAATACTTCCTGCGAGCACAAGCACATCAGACTCCTTTAAGCAGTCAAGCTTCTCATAAAGTTTTTTAATGTTGTCCTCAGTGATTACCGGTCCCTGACCATTAATCTCGGATTCCTCATTTGAGCGAAGCTTCACATTGATACGTGAAATACCATCCTCCACCTCTATAAAATCAGTATCAACACCTTTTTTTCCTAGAAGTCTTTTAATTTCATTTCCTGTAAAACCCGCTGTAAAACCAAGTGAGGTATTGCTCATTCCAAGATTCTTAAGAACCATGGAAACATTGATGCCCTTACCACCTGCAAAAATCTTCTCTCCAGTCGTTCTATTGACCACTCCTGTCTTAAAATCTGTTACATCAACTATATAATCTAATGATGGATTAAAAGTAACTGTGTAAATCATGTTAGACCTCCTTAATATTTTTGTATTTCTTATAGTTGTCATTACTTAGTGCATTTGTAATAATTACAGCATCTTCAAAATCAGCAAACTTGATACTTGATACCTGTGAAAACTTACTGTCATCCGCAAGAATGTATTTCTCCTTGCTATTCTCCATGGATTTCTTTTTAATCATGGCCTCCTTTATCTCCGGAGTCGTAAATCCATTCTTCACAGTAATTCCGTTGGTTCCCCAGAAGCCCTTCGTAAAATTGTATTTATCGAGCGTCACAACGGCCTCATCTCCGACAATAGCCTCAGTAGTAGACTTAAACTCGCCACCCAGAATATATACTGTATATCCCCTATCGGAAATTCTCTTGGCATTAGTCAGAGAGTTTGTAACAAAAACCACATTCTTTGCAGTAATATAATCAATCATGACTGCTGTTGTAGTACCGGCATCTATATAAACAAAATCATTATCCACAATAAGTGATGCCGCATATCTGGCAATCTGTTCCTTTTCGCTGCGATTCTGCTTAAGCCTGTTGATAACCTTCTCATCCTGAGTATGGATATTCGTATTATTTACAATCGCACCACCATGTACCTTGGTGAGATAACCCTTCTTGTCCATTGCAACCAGATCACGTCTGATTGTTGACTCGGATGTATCAAGCTCATCCATAAGCTGCTGAACAGTCACACTTCCCATCGAATCTAATATATCGAGTATTTTTTTGCATCTATCTTCCGCCAGCATCTAATCCCCCCTGTTTATCAAACTATTCAAAGACTTATTTTATAAGCCATTTATTTAATGCTCATTTTCAAATTACTGTATTAAACATTTCAACATTCATTTAACTTGTAGTATAATTATATTTTCATAATCCGTCATTGTCAATCATAATCCGTCATTTATATTCACAAATAATCACACTAAAAATTGTTGAAAATATATAAAGCAAGTTTTAAAATTGTGCACTATATGCAAATACAACATTGATTTTAGTGCAGAATATAACATATATATCATTAATACTTACCTAATTGCTAATTTTAGTATCTTTTCTATTACTAGTTTATAATCTAAAATATAGTTCAAATTAACTAATTTTAATTTAGTCACTATCAAATTTGACTGTTTTTGACTGTTTTGAATCTAAATGCATTGTAATTCATAATTCATCATGCTAGAATATGTTCATTATGGTACATATTTTATGATTAAAGGGTCAAAAGGTATCATCAATGAGTTTATATTTTGTTATTTCACATCATTTTAGATAATTTATGTACCATCACAGCTACAATACTTTAAGTTAAAAAGGAGGATTTCACATGAAACAGCTTAATTGGGCAACACTCGGCTGCGGCGTAATAGCTAATGAGCTCGCGCAGGCTCTCTCAAAGGAAGGGCGCACTCTTTATTCAGTTGCCAACAGGACTCATGAAAAGGCTCAAGCTTTTGCACAAAAATATGGCATTTCAAAGGTATATGACAACATTGATGACGTCTTTTATGATCCTGATGTGGATATCATTTACATCTCCACTCCACACAATACTCACATTAATTATTTAAGAAAAGCCCTTTCTAATGGAAAGCATGTACTCTGTGAGAAATCTATCACATTAAATATTACAGAGCTCGATGAGGCAATCTCATTGGCCAAAGCAAATAACGTAATTCTTGCTGAAGCCATGACTATATATCATATGCCTGTTTATAAAAAGTTAAATAAAATAATTTCAAGTGGACAACTCGGCAGACTCAATTTAATTCAGGTCAATTTTGGAAGCTACAAAGATTACAATATGACAAATAGGTTTTTCAGCCGTAAGCTTGCAGGAGGAGCACTGCTTGATATTGGTGTTTACTCACTTTCTCTCATCCGCTGGTTCTTCAAGGAAACACCGTCGCATGTATTGTCACAGGTTAGATATGCTCCGACCGGTGTTGATGAACAGGCAGGCATTCTGCTTATGAATGATGCTGCCGAGATGGCAACAGTCACATTATCTCTACATTCCAAACAGCCAAAACGCGCTACACTATCTTTTGACAAAGCATATGTAGAAATCTTTGAGTATCCAAGAGGAATGCAGGCAACTATTACATACACAGAGAATGGTCATAAAGAAGTAATTGATGCAGGTGATACATCAGATGCACTTTATTACGAAGTATGTGATATAGAAAAAGCCATAAACTCTGCATCATCCGATGAAATAGAAAACCTCATTCACAGTCAGTATACATATGATGTTATGAAAATCATGTCTGATATAAGAACCGAATGGGGTATGAAATATCCTGAAGAGGAATAATAATACTACTACAACTATTCAAAAAAAGATAAGAGTTGTTAAAAAAGAGAAATATAATTCTGTTTATCAGGCTTATATTTCTCTTTATTAATTTAGTGTAACATCCTGAAAAATAATTTAGAAAATTAAAAAATAATGAAATGTGTACAACATATATTACGAATATTACATAAATTCACAATATATTTTATTTGCAAATTATATAAAAGAAAGACCACATCATAAACTGATGTAGTCCTTTTGAGAGAGGTGACAGCCGGATTTGAACCGGCGATGACGGTGTTGCAGACCGGGGCCTTACCACTTGGCTATGTCACCATATATTATACTAAAAAACTCCCCGAGTAGGGCTCGAACCTACAACAACTCGGTTAACAGCCGAGTGCT
>OMFD01000344.1_pt1 | contig 30733 bp, 30 predicted proteins | sample 1645541 | NCBI WGS metagenome assembly OMFD01 (sample SAMEA103958149, study PRJEB25191) | human gut metagenome | biome: human-associated habitat [ENVO:00009003]; feature: intestine environment [ENVO:2100002]; material: feces | place: Germany | collected 2013/2015
TAGACATCATTAATGTCGAATATATTAACTAGTCACCAATGTATCTGTTAAGCCATAAATAAACTTCTACAAACATTAAGTAATAATCGAACAGATACATTACACTTATTTTTAAAAATTAAACCTGAACGCGTACACACTATGTTTTGTGGCCTGTTAATACTTGAAGGAATCATTTCTAAATATTCCATCCAAACCATTCAAATTTGTACAAATGGTGTTCGCGAAGGCTATTTGATTCAAAAATATATAGGAGATTAAAATGAAAATTACCCAAAACAGAGAAATATCTTGGTTACAATTTAACAAGCGCGTACTTGAAGAAGCTGCCGATCCTCGCGTTCCTTTATTAGAAAGAGCTAAGTTCTTATCCATCTTCACAAGTAATCTTGACGAATTTTACATGATCCGATGCGGATCCTTATACGACCTTTCTTTGATTGACAACACTAAAATCGACAAGAAAAGTGGAATGATTCCAAGTGAACAACTTGATGCGATTTTTGCGGAATCAAACAATTTATATAAAATTAGAGATAACGTTTACAAAGATATCAACCATACATTGAATGCTTTACACCTATCTTGTGTTTCTTATAAAACACTATCTAAAGGTCAAGAAAAATTTGTTAAGGACTATTTTGACACAGATATCGCTCCATTACTATCTCCACAAATCATAGATTCACATCATCCATTCCCACATTTGGTCAATAAAGCACAATACTTATTCTTAGAAATCAATGAAGATGGAAATAAGCACTTTGCGCTCATTCCTGTACCCGATTTTGCCAACCGCATTGTCTATATTCCAAATTACGGACATTGTTACATGCTGATAGAACAAATCATGTTCCATTGCATTGAACGACTATTTAAAAATTGTAAAGTATTAAATAAAACAATTGTACGTATCACAAGAAACGCCGATATCAACTTAAACGAAGACCAAATTGATGATGACGACGATTATCGTGAATACATGAAACATATTTTAAAGAAACGAAATCGTTTAGCCCCAATACGACTGGAAATCTATAAAGAGATTCATTCTGATTCATTAGAATATCTTTGTAGTCATCTAAGCTTAAGAAAAGAACAAGTATTTATATCAAAATGCCCTTTGGAATTATCACATATTTTTAAGATGATTGATTTAGCACCAACCATCGATAAAACGCCTTTATTATATAAAACTTTTACACCACAAAGTAATCCATTATTAACGCCAGAACTTCCATGTATTCCACAAATCATGGATCATGATGTATTACTTTTCTACCCATATCAATCTATGGACGGATTCTTAAAACTATTAAAAGAAGCTAGCGAAGATAAACATGTTGTATCTATTAAAATCACAATATATAGATTAGCTAAACATTCTAAAATTGTTCGCTACTTATGTAGAGCAGCTGAAAATGGCAAAAACGTTACTGTATTGATGGAACTAAAAGCTCGTTTTGATGAACAAAATAACATTTCTGCCGCTGAAGAGCTTGAAGAAAGTGGATGCCACATTCTTTATGGTTTTGAAAACTACAAAGTACACTCCAAAATATGTTTGATTACATATAAAGATAAAAACGAATTCAAATATATTACACAAATCGGTACAGGTAACTATAATGAAAAGACAAGTAAAATGTATACTGACCTTTCTTATATCACAAGCCGTAAATATCACAAGCCGTAAAGAAATCGGAAAAGATGCAGTCACATTCTTTCAAAACATGTCCATGTCAAATTTAGAAGGACAATATCAACATTTATGGGTAGCCCCCAGCAATCTAAAATCTTCCATTCTAAAAGAAATAGATAATCAAATCAATTTAGCCAAACAACACCAACCCGCAAGAATTCGAATTAAGATGAATTCTTTTACAGATTTAGACATCATTCACAAAATCAGTGAAGCAAGTATGGCCGGTGTAAAAATTGAAATGATTATCCGCGGTATTTGTTGTCTATTGCCAGGCCTTGAAAATGCAACCGAAAATATTACTATTCGCTCAATCGTTGGACGCTATTTAGAACATTCAAGAATCTATTGTTTCGGCGATGAAAAAGACATAAAAATATACATTGCCAGTGCTGACTGTATGACTCGAAATACAGAAAAGCGTGTCGAAATCGGATGTCCAATTCAAGATGAAAAATTAAAGAATCAAATTCTTGAATACTTCACCCTATTAATGAGCGATAACATAAAAGCTAGAGAACTTTGTAGCGACGGTCACTACAAGCAGATTATAAGTCAAGAAGCACCATTAAACTCTCAAGAAGAGTGTATGCATCTAGCTATTCAAATAACACAAGAAATCAAAAAGTCAGAAAAAGGATTGTTCCAACACATCATTAAATCATTAAGAAAAGGAGCCTACGCTCCTTAATCGATAACTAGATTCTTTATGCCATTTTGTTTTGCACAACTATAAAACTCCTGCATCTTTTCACTAGAATACATTTTTGGATTCTCTTTAAAACAATACTCCATATCTAAATATGCATATTTAGATTGAGCTAGAGGATTATAATTCAAAATTTCATAATGAACATCTTCATAACAAGAAACCAAAAACCTTGATATAGAAGAAATATTCTCAAAAGAAGCCGTCATAGTCGGAATTAAAGGCGTACGAACGATCACGTGCGCTTTTTTATTGCTCTGAAGTAAATACGCAATATTCCTTAATACTTTTTCATTTGAAACACCCGTATATTGTTTATGCAAATTTTCATCATACAATTTACAATCACAATAAATCTGATCCAAGTAAGGTAACGCCTTTTGTACATTCTCTAAATCTGTATATAGACTTGTTTCAATAGCCGTATGAATTCCTTTTTCCTTACAAACCTTTAATAAATCAATCAAGAAATCACTTTGTAAAAAGGGTTCTCCCCCTGAGAAAGTAACTCCACCTTCTCTTTTAAAGAATAATTCATCCTTTAAAATTTCCTGAACACATTCCTCTACCGTATATTCTTTGGCATCCATACTCAAAGCTAAAGTAGGACATACATCACAAATCGCATCCCAATCTTCTTTTGCGTTTCTTGAAACACTAATTTTATGATTTACACACTTAACGCCACCCTGTTTTGATGCATGTACACAACTAAGACAATGCATACACTTGGATTCCATATACAAGACTTGTGGTAAATATGACAATCCTTCTGGATTTTGACACCACTTACAGCGAAGTGGACACCCCTTAAAAAACACCGTTGTACGAATTCCTTTTCCATCGTGTGTCGCAAAACGCTTTATATCAAATATATATCCTTTAGATGTTGTCATAACTTGTCCTTGCGATAATTTCATCCTGCAACTCTCCAGCAAGCTCTGTAAAATATGCAGTATAACCAGCAACACGAACCGTCAAAGAACGATATTGATCTGGATGTATTTTGGCATTTAATAAATCTTCCTTACGAACCACATTAAATTGAATATGCGGAATCTCCAAGTCAACAAATGTACGCATAAAATTCGCAAACTTATCAATACCTGATTCGGTTTTAAAGAATTCTGGTAAAAACTTCATATTTAATAAGCCACCATTTGTTGTACAAGAATTATCTAAATGCGATACTGATTTTAAGACAGCTGTAGGCCCCTTTAAATCACGACCATACACAACCGATAATCCACCATCAGCCAAAGGCGTTTTGGCAAGTCTTCCATCGCAGCTAGCCCCTACATTTTCTCCCATAGGAACATGGGCACTCACCGTATACATTCCTGTATGATATTCTCCATTACGATAGTTTGTATATTTTCTTAATTTATTTCTAAAATTCAATGCCCATTTTGCACCAATCTCATCCACCCATTCCACATCATTTCCATACTTAGGTGCACGATTCAATAACATCTGGCGCATGACTTCATTGTTTGAAAAATTTTCTTTCAAAGCTTTTTCTAAATCAGCTGCATCAATTTTCTTTTCATCATATACAAGCTTTTTTAAGGCCGCCAAACTATCTGCAAGGTTTGCCACCTGAATCATTTGAATACCCGACAAATTATAATGCGCACCACCACGCGTTACATCCATACCTTTTTCCATGCAATCATCAATGACGCTTGATAAGAAGGCTGTTGGTAAAATATCAATATGTGCTTTTTCCACTTCTTCTAAACATGGAATCATTTTATCAATAAAATAATCCATCATTTTTTCAAAGGCAGATTCTAAATCAGAAAATGAAGTATATGTGCTTAACGATCCATAATCAGGCCCCATTTGTTTTCCCGTCAACAAACAACGACCATGATTCAAAGTAAGTTCTAACACCTTATTCATATTAAACATGCCCGAATCCGACCAACCCAAATTATTGCCTTGTGTTGTAAGTTCCACACAACCAACAATCGCATAATCCATGGCATCAAAATGTGATATACCTAAATCTTCCATCGCCTTAATAATTGCCTTATCATTGAAAAATTGTGGCATTCCACTTCCTTTTGAAACAACTCGAATCGCATGTTTTAACAGTTCATCATTCGTATGTTCATGAAGTCGAACGGATAAGTTGGGTTGTGGAAGACCAATATCTTCTTGTGCATTTAAAAATAAATGACTCAATTCATTACTAAAATCGTTTCCATTTTGATCTTGTCCACCAACACAAATATTGAATCCAATTGGAAAACCTGCAAAATATTTAGCACTATGCGCATTTCTTAGATATACAATCTCATTGAATTTCAACCATAAACATTCAATCAATTCTAAAGCTTCACTTTCTTTTAACATACCTGAATCTATATCTTGTTTATAGTAAGAATATAAAGTTTCATCTAAACGACCCGGAGAAAAACTAGATGCATTACTTTCCATGTGTAATACGACAAATAAAAACCATAATGACTGCAACGCTTCATGAAATGTTACGGCAGGTTTATAAGCCAGATTTTTACAAATCTTTGCGACAGCTTTTTTATTCATTTCCAAAGCTAAATCATGATAGCGAAGCATAAACTTCTGTACACCTTGCATGACTAAAATAACACATTCATAGAATTCTTTTTTTGATTCAGAACATGTTTTTAAATGATTTCTAGCTAAATCAATATAGCCTTGTGGACCAAGTTCTAACCATTCCTTTACATTTGGACAAATATGCCCCTGAGCATGATCGGTTTGATTAACTTTTACTACTTTAGAAATTGCACTAATTTCATTACCAAAACGATTCTTAATAACATCCTCTAAACTTTTACCTTTCCAATATGGAACAATCACTTTACGAAAAGTCTCAATGTCTTCAGGACGAACATTAAACTTATCTTGAGGACGTGTTGGAATCGTTTCAAATTCACGATCCACCCAAGAAATTCCACTTTCTGGAAATACAACACCATAACGAACACCTTTTGTTCGGTTTCCCACAATCAACTCTTCAGGTTCCATACCAATTTCAATTTCATTTAACGCGTTATACAAAGAAAGTGCACGCTTATAAGGAATCGATTTATCTTCATTTTCTTGATATGTTCGTGTAATAATCAAAGCTTGCTCAATACTTACAAAGCGAGGTTGAGACAACATTTTATCTTTCAGAATAGAAATACGATTTAACATAGTAAGTCCTCCATCTACAATTAGATTATAAAAAGAACTATGATCAAAATCAATAGTTCCTTATTACTTTTTATTATTTTTTATTGTTTGTAGAATTCCATAAAACGCATCCACTTTGGCATATTCATAATTGCCCATTTGATAAAATTTGTCCGAATCCGCCAACATATATGCTTTTTTAGACTGATTTAATACAATGCGCTTTGTTTGACCATCATTCGGCATATAGGTCATAACACTTCCAGATTCTAAATCTATACCAACCACACCTAAAAAAGATAAATCAAAATGAAATCGTTGAAGAAATTCATCGCACATATTACCCACAAAACCATTTCTTGCATAATCAAATTCTCCACCAATGAAAATAGAATGAATTTGACTTGTAGAAAGAATCTGAATTACATCCAACATATTCGTAACGACTGTAATACCTGAAATAGGTCTTAACACTAATAATTTAGCTAATTCAATATTCGTAGTCGAAATATCCAAAAAGACTGTCATATTTGGTTCAATCAAATCATAAGCCATTTGCGCTATTTTTTGTTTCTCCTTACTATTCACACTCTTTCTAGAATTGGCATCCTCTAAATGAACATTTAAACGATTCAAAATCGCTCCACCATAAATCTTTTTACATTTCCCTTTCGATTCTAAAAAAGCTAAATCTTTACGAATTAAATCGGGTGTTACACCAAAACGTGTACTTAAATCTTTTACCAACACTTTACCATTCTCTTGTAAATCTTCTAAAATTAAATTTTGTCTTTCTTCTACAAACATACTCATCACCTGTTTAAATATTATATCATTTTTGTGATATACTAAGAAACATCGAGGTACTACAAATGAATAAAAACGGAAATTTTAAAAGTACGGTAGGATTTGTGCTTGCCTGTGTAGGTTCTGCCGTGGGAATGGGAAACATATGGATGTTTCCATATCGTTTAGGACAATATGGAGGAGCTGCCTTTCTGATTCCATATTTAATTTTTATCGCCTTATTTGGTCTTGTTGGTTTATCGGCTGAATTTGCGCTAGGAAGAATGGCAAAAACCGGAACGTTAGGTGCTTATACATATTGTTGGAAGAATAAATTTGGTAAATATATTGGATGGCTTCCATTACTTGGATCTCTTGGAATTGCGATTGGATACAGTGTCATTTTAGGATGGGTATTTCGCAGCATTCAAGGTGTAGTCACAAACAAACTACTCACGAATAGTATTCCAGCTTTCTTTACGAATATGACACAATCCTTTTCAAATGTACCATGTCACTTTTTAGTCTTGTTTATTACTTGTTTATTGTTATTCACAAGTGCTACAAATGCCATTGAAAAAGTCAACAAAGTATTGATGCCAGCCTTCTTTATTTTATTTATTATCCTTGCCATTCGTGTCAGCTTATTTGACGGTGCTATCGAAGGTTATAAATTTTTGTTTGTTCCTAAATGGGAATGTTTACTCAACAAAGAAACATGGATCATGGCCATGGGACAAGCTTTTTTCTCCTTATCCATTACTGGTTCTGGAATGATTGTATATGGAGCATATTTAAAGGATGATGTGGATATTCCAAAGGCAAGTGTGCAGACGGCTGCATTTGACACAATTGCTGCTATGCTAGCGGCACTTGCCATTATGCCTGCCGTATTTTCTTTTGGCATCGATCCCGTTAGTGGTCCTAGTTTAATGTTTTTAACCCTTCCTGAAGTATTTAAACAAATGCCACTCGGCAATCTCTTTGCCCTATTCTTCTTTATTTCAGTAGCTTTCGCCGGAATCACAAGTTTAATCAACATGCTTGAAGCTGTGTGTGAGTCTTGGCAAAATCGCTTTCACATTTCTAGAAAAAAAGCGGTTTTACTTTGTGGCATTATCACATTCGCCATATCTGTATGTATTGAAAATGGAGATATTGTAGGTAAATGGATGGATGTTGTCACAATCTATATTATTCCTTTTGCAGCACTACTTGGAGCCATAACTATTTACTATGTTTTAGGATGGAATGCTTTAAAACAAGAATTAGACAAAGGAAGAAAAAAGCCGGTTGGACCGACTTTTAAATTCTTAGGTAAATATGTTTATGTATTTCTTGCCATCATTATTTTGATTTTGGGAATTCTTTATAACGGTATTGGCTAAGCGTTTCTAAATCTTTCCAAGTAAATACACAGTCCTCTAGTATCATATAGCTATGAGGGCTGTTTTCTTTTGGAATTGAAACAGAGCCTGGATTCATATAAATAATACCATCTCGATCTTCAATTGCAGGAACATGGGTATGTCCACATAGTAATAAAGATCCAGGCTTTAGCTTAACAGGTTCTAAATGTCCATGTGTACAATAGATAAAAAGCCCGTTTATATCCAACACAGAATAATCTGCTAAACATGGAAAATTCAATACCATTTGATCGACTTCACAATCACAATTTCCACGAACACATAAAATCGAGTCTGATATGGAATTCAACATCTCAATCACTTTTTTAGGTGCATACTCTTTTGGTAAATCATTTCTAGGTCCATGATATAAAATATCCCCCAATAAGATCAATCGATCTGGTTTTTCGTATTTGTAAGCATCCATTAGTTTTTGACAATAATAACTTGAACCATGGATGTCACTTGCGATCATATACTTCATTAAATTTCACTCCCCTTTAAGAAAAAAGAATGCCGAAGCATTCCTTTTATTTATTATTCACCTTTTTCTAAAGCTAATGTACGAGTTGTTAAATCACATACTTCAGTTGGTCCATAATATTGGATTGCTCCTGGATAAGTATATGCAGTTTCAACAGCCCATGTATCACGGTTTGCTTCGAAGAATTTGAATGGTTTTCCATCTAATTCAACCAATGCTTTTTTGATAACTGGTTTATCTTCACCGTTACGACGTTCAATATTCATCATCTTAGTGATTGGCATACCACCAGCAACCCATTCTTCAGCTGGTTTAGATAAGTTAGATACTTTTGATAAATATCCATTATATCCGTATTGGATCAACATGAATGCGTTGTATCCTAATGAGTAGCAATAGTCAGCATCAAAGTTTGATGGGAATGCACAACGTCCTTCGTATCCGAAGAAGTGGTGTAATGCATTGAATTTACCTGTAAATCCTCTTTCAGTTAATTTATCTTTAACTAAGGCTGAGAACAATTTTTCTGATTCAATTAAAGATACCTGTACGTTTCCGTGTGGATCTCTTTCTAAGAATAATTGTTGTTGGATAGTTTGAGGTAAGATTGCGAATACAGCCATTGATTCAGCAGTTAAACCTTTTTCAATGAATGCATATTTTTCTTCCCAGCTACCTAATGCGTTAAATTCTTCTGTTTTGTTTCCAGCTAATAATTCGTTGATTTCAGCAATCAATGCTTTAAATTCTGGAACAAATTCAACTACACCTTCAGGGATGATTGCAACACCGAAGTTGTTTCCATTTGCAGAACGTTTTTCAACAGCATCTGCAATGTAGTCAGCGATTTCAGATAAAGATTGTTTTTTAGCAGCAACTTCTTCTGAAATTAAACAAATGTTTGGTTGAGTTTCTAAAGCACATTCCAAAGCTACGTGACTTGCACTACGTCCCATAACTTTTACAAAGTGCCAGTATTTTTTAGCAGAGTTTGCATCACGTTCGATGTTTCCGATTAATTCACTATATGTTTTAGTTGCAGTATCGAATCCAAATGAACATTCGATGTCTTCGTTTTTCAAGTCACCATCGATAGTTTTTGGACAACCGATAACTTGAACACCTGTATTGTGAGCAGCAAAGTATTCAGCTAATACAGCAGCGTTTGTATTTGAGTCATCACCACCGATAATTACGATAGCAGTGATTCCGTGTTTTTCACAAACTTTTGCAGCAACTGCGAATTGTTCTTCAGTTTCTAATTTTGTACGTCCAGATCCGATAATATCAAATCCACCAGTATTTCTGTATGCATCGATATAAGCATCGTCGAATTCTACATAGTTGTCTTCTAATAATCCAATAGGACCATTTTTAAATCCGTAAAGAACGTTTTCTTTACTAGTAGCTTTTAATGCATCATATAGACCACAAATAACGTTGTGTCCACCAGGTGCTTGTCCACCAGATAAGATTACACCTACAACTTGTTTTTTAGCTGCAGAAGTATTTTCTCCTTTTTCGAATGTGATTTCTTTTTCTCCGTAAGTGTTAGGGAATAAAGCCGCGATTTTTTCTTGGTCTGCAACACTTTGAGTTGCGTTTCCTTCCTTAACACAGATTTCTGAAATACCATTTCTTAACATTCCAGGCAATTTTGGACTGTATTGGTATCTAGCTTTTTGAAGTGGTGATTGATTCATTTTTATATCTCCTTTTCAATTTATACCTACATTAAAAATTTTATAACACTTTGCCCAAAAAGTAAATAGAGCACCCCATCCAAGGCCTTTATTCAAGGTTTGATTTCAAGCTTTTTAAACTTACTTCTTTTTGCAAATCAGAAAAAAACAAGCCAATATGATATCCATCCGCAACCGCATGCGCAATTGTGATATTTACAGGCATCTGATAATTATCATCATATTTTCCAGCTGTGATGATTGGAAAGAAGGCAGCACCCCCATTGACCACACGACTTGAAACCGCTGTAAATGCAGTCCATGGTGTACATGAAACACAATAAAAGTTTGCAGGTTGGCCTTTCTTTACTTTGATTCCCCTTTTTGTTTTACCTAATTCCATATCATAAGTAATATTCTTGTAGAAAGAATCAAAATCATCCGTAAAATCCGTCCAACAATCCGAAAATGTATGATCTTCTTCATGGAAAATCGTATAGTTTGGAACCAATGAATCCCACACACATAAATCGCCATTTTTATCTTTAAACATTTTAAAGTTCTCAATTCGATTTAACACTTTAGTCACACAATAAATCAACGTTGGATAAAATTTATATCCATTTGTATGACAAAAAGTTAATAACTCACTCACATCAATATTGGCCGTCATATTCACTTCAACATTTAAACTGTTTGTATAATACAAATAATGCTCTTTACGACACCAATTTTCTAAATCAATCTTCTTATATCTGCACATAAAATCTCCTATATCATCGTCATAATTACAGTACCCACTGTAATCAAAATTAAACCTAGTAATGCCTTCCTTGATAGCTTTTCATGAAATACAACACGAGAAAAAATAATCGTCACTAATATACTCAATTTATCAATTGGTACAACCACACTTGTTGGCCCTTCTTGTAAAGCACGATAGAAACATAACCAAGATGCTCCTGTCGCAAAACCAGATAAGATAATAAATAATAATTCTTTATGATCTATAGATTTTATTTCAGACTGCTTATTTTTCACAAAGACCATAAGCCAAGCCATAACTAATACAACGCTTGTACGAATGGCCGTACCTAAATTAGAATCAATTCCAGAAATACCAATCTTACCTAAAATTGATGTAAGGCTCGCAAATACAGCTGATAAAATCGCATAAATCAACCAGCTTTTATCTAAAGAATTAGACTTCACATCCTCTTTTCTGTTAATCATCAACATTGTACCTAAACCGATCAGACATACACATACTAGTTTAAACAAAGACAATCCTTCATGAAAGAAAATACAAGCCAAAAGAATCGTTAAGATTGTACTGGATTTATCAATCGGAACCACCTTATTGACATCCCCAATTTGTAAAGCCTTGAAATAACATAGCCAGCTAGCTCCTGTTGCGATTCCAGACAAAACTAGAAACAACAAAGTTTTACCACTGATAACCGTAATACCCGATATAGTTCTAGTTAAAAGAACAAGAATCCATGAGAAAACTAAAACCACAATGGTACGTATGGCGGTTGCCACATCTGAATCTGTTTTTGAAATCCCACATTTTGCGAGTACAGAAGTAATGCCCGCAAAAAAGGCAGAACCTGTCGCATATAAAATCCACATAGTATCCCCCTACAAAATGATATACCACGAACCACTTTTATACAAACACCAAAAAGGAAGTAGTGTCTAAACTACTTCCAACATGTTTTCAGCATCATTTGCCGCTTTTACTTTATCATTTGCACGAACTATAATTCCAGATTCATCTATTAAGTATGTTGTTCGAACTACACCCATAGATACCTTTCCATAATTCTTCTTTTCTTTCCACACATCATAAGCTTCAATCACTTTTCTTTCTGGATCTGCCAACAACGTAAAGGCAAGGCCATACTTTTCTTGAAACTTCTTGTGTGAAGCCACCGTATCTTTACTTACCCCTAAAATAACAGCTCCTTTTTCTAAGAATTGTGGATATCTTTCAGAAAAACCACAAGCCTGTTTTGTACACCCAGCTGTATTATCTTTTGGATAAAAATATAAGATGACCTTTTTACCTTTATAATCACTCAATTTGTGCATCACACCATCTTGATCAGGCAATTCAAAATCCGGTGCTTGAATTCCAATTTCTAACATATGTATTCTCCGTTCTGTTAAACAAATTATATCATCCTAAATTATTTAAACCTACTCATATGCACAAAAGGAAGCATACTTGCTTCCTAACGTTTTTTCTTAATCATTTTACTAGATCTGAATTGTGCTTGTCTTTGCGCCTTCTTTGTAGGCTTTGCATTAAACTGTTTCTATATCCATACGCTCACCTCTAAAAGATATTTTGGTATATTATTCCATTTTTTCTTTTAGAATGCCGCATATAAGCCTATTTTTCAATCTCTAAAAGATATTTTAGTATATTATAACTGTTTTTTCTTTTAGGATCTTTGATTATTTAATTTATACGTTCTATTTGGAATAATGTCAATTCATTAATATGATAAAATCAGTCGATACAACAATACTTAGTAGAAAAGTACTTGTTGATTGGAAAATGAATAATCTAATCAAATTAAATGAAAAAGTCATAGCACAAGTTTGAATAAAATCTATTCAAATTATGTGTTATGACTTTTATAATATTTTCTATAGAAAGCCTTTTGTCGTACCTACACAAGAAATCATACTTGCTTCTTAACGTTTTTTCTTACTCATTTTACTTGATCTGAACTGCGCTTGTCTTTGCGCCTTTTTTGTAGGCTTTAGGTTGAATTGTTTCTTTTCTAATACACAAACACTTTCAATATGATCTGTATAAGGGAATAAATCCACTAATTCTAGTTTATTTGTGACATAGCCCTGTTTTCTAAATTGGTTTAAATCACGAACCTGTGTTCTTGGATCACAAGAAATATACAGAATCTTTCTTGGATTCAAAGCGGTTGCACACTCAATAAAATCCTTAGTTGTACCTGCACGAGGTGGATCTAAAATGATCGCATCATAATGATTGTGATATTTTCTTGCCTGGCGCATAAACTCTGTTGAATCCATCGCAACAAATTCAATATTCTTGATTTTATTTTGTTTCGCATTATATTTTGCGTTTTCAATCGCATCCGGATTGACTTCTACACCCATAACTTTCTTACAAGAATCTGTCATCGTTAAACCAATTGTACCAACACCACAATATGTATCTAGTACTGTATCTGTTTCTTTTAAATCTAACATTTTCTTAGCTAATCCATACAATACTTCGCATTGTTCAGAATGAATCTGATAGAACGAATTGTGTGAAAACGCGATGTCTAAACCACATAACTCATCATGAATCATACCATCCCCATATAAAACAATAGCTTCATCCTGCAAAACAATGCTTGTCTTTCTAGGATTGATATTTTGTACAATTGTTTTAATTTGTGGAAATTCACTCGTTAATACACGCACCATATTTTTTCTTGAAGGAAAAATTTTCTGACTTGTCACAAATACAACCATCACTTCATCTGTCTTATGTCCCCAACGAATCAATACATGACGCAATAAACCAGTCCCTGTTCTTTCGTTGTACAATTCTAATTTCATAGAACCAACAAGTTCTGTTATCTTATTGATAATTTCATTTACCAATTTTGGCTGCATAATACAATTTTCAGTCTTCACAACACGATGCGAATGAGGCGCATATAAACCTGAATATACTTTTCCTTTATCTTTCGCAAAACCAACAATCACTTTATTACGATAATGTGTATCATTCTTTGCCATATGCACATCGCCAACACGAACCTTTAAATGTGCTTTTTCAACCAATTCTTCCACATCTTTTTTCTTTTTATCTGCCTGCATACTCGGCTTCAGTTTTAAAAGTGAACATCCACCGCATATTTTTTCTACTTTACACTTCACTAATTTTCTCCTTTATTAAGTCAATAACCTTACTTGAATCTTTAACTTCAATTGTTTCAAATCCCAAATTACTTGCTGCAACTACATTATCTTTTCGATCATCTAAAAATAAGCATTCAGATGCCTTAAGATCATATTTTTTTAATAATATATGAAATATTTCTGGATCCGGTTTAATTTTCTTATATTCATAAGAAAAAACACCGCCATCTATATTATCAAACACACCAAGACTTCTCAAATACTTTGTGTCATCTTCTGGAATATTTGAAAGAATATATACTTTGTATCCGAATCGTTTTAAATCTTTGATATACGCAACATTATCTTTTAATGGAATCACAAATTCTGTCCAATGATACATCAATTCTTTAATATTTAACTCTAACTCAGGAAATTGTTTTACTCCCTTTTCAATCATTTCTTCCACTGAATAGAGTCCTTGATCATACTCATCCCATAAAGAATCAAAATAGAATGATTTCACTTCCTCTTGTCTTTCATTAAAGAAGCTATAAATCAATTCATTTGAATCAAATTTAACCAATACATTTCCTAAATCAAATACTATATTTTTCAGCATATGCCAATTATACTTGAAAAAAACATCTAAAACAAATATGATTTTTGAAGAAAAGAGGTATGTTATGATTAAACCAATAATGAAAGATGAAGCTTTCTTAGCCATTAAGTCAGCTCCAGCTACAAAAATGGATACACAAGTGGCTCAAGATTTAAAAGATACATTACAAGCTTATAGTGATCAATGTGTAGGCATGGCTGCCAATATGATTGGTGTTTCTAAAAATATTATTATCTTTGCGATTGGACCTGCACAAATTGTGATGTATAATCCAAAAATCACAAAGAAATCTAGACCTTACAAAGTCAAAGAAGGTTGTTTATCACTAGAGGGTGAAAGAAATACAACTCGTTATGAAAATATTACTGTTGTATATCAAGATGAATCTTTTAAAAAGTGTAAACAATCCTATTCTGGTTTTATTGCTCAAATCATTCAACATGAAATTGATCACTGCAACGGTATCATCATTTAATAAAGCCAGGAAAAACCTGGCTTTTTATAGAATTTGAATAATTCGATCTTTTAGATCCTCTAAATATAAAGGTTTACTGATATGCCCATTCATACCAGCCTTGTAACATTTCTGTATATCTTGCATATACGCATTGGCACTCATCGCAAGGATTGGAATCTTTTTATCTTTTTTTCGAATTTGTATAGTCGCCTCATACCCATCCATAATAGGCATCATAAGATCCATTAAAATCAAATCTAAATTCTTGATTTGATCAAACTGTTCTACAGCCTCTTTACCATTTTTAGCCTTATACACAATAGCCCCTTCACTTTGAAGCATAAACTCTATCACTTCCATATTGATCTCATTATCTTCCACGACAAGTATAGATAGATTTTCAATGGACATTGTTTGATTTTTTAAAGATTTATTCTCAACAGGATTCAAATCAATCTCTAAAGGAAGTTGAACAATAAATTGAGTACCTTCATCAATTTTACTTTCCACCTTGATTGTGCCATCCATCTTCTTTACAAGCTCTTGCACAATACTCATACCTAAACCGGCACCATCTATACGTGTATTTTTTTGAACAAAAGGTTTGAACAATTTGTTTTGAATGAATTCTTCACTCATTCCTATTCCTGTATCTTCTACAACAAATTCAAAACAATCCGCTTTTTCTTTAACAGACAAATACACTTTACCATTTGGCTTATTGTATTTGATCGCATTGCTTAAAAGATTCAACAAGACCTTCTCAATATGTGTAGGACTACCCATCAAATGATCATGTTCTATTTGAGTCTTCATAAACAATTCAATCTTATAATTCGATGCCTGTAGATCAATAATAGTTTGAACCCTACCTAATAATTGACTTAATTCAAACGATTTATTTTCCAACACAACCGAATCCGTTTCTAATGTTCGTATATCTAAAATGTCATTTACCAAAGACAACAAGTGCGTACTTGATATCCACATCTTATCATAGGCATCTTTGATGCGTTGTTTATCATCACCACATCTTTGAATCACTTGAAGCATTCCGATAATCCCATTGATTGGTGTACGAATATCATGGCTCATACTTGCCAAGAAACGCATCTTAACTTGATTAGCCTTTGTTTCATTTTCTAAGGCGAGTTGAAGCTTTCTATTCATATCAAAATAACGCTCTGTATCATGACAACGACGAACTTGTTCCTCCTCAAAAATCCTCTCATAATATGCATTCTTTTTCTCTAATGCCAAAATTATGACATCCAAATCACAAATAACTTTGCCATATTTATATCGAGAAGATTCAACCATCAAACCTAAACGAATCTCATCCGGATGTTTAGCCATATATGAATCCATATATCGTAAGATGTCTTTGACTTGATCAAACATCTTCTGCTCTAAATAATAATCAAATAAAGCAATGCAAGCATCGATATATTCTACTGCATACATAGTCTCAATACGTTTTTCAAGTTCATCGGCACATCTTTTTAATTCAAAATCCATACCGGATTTACTAAATAATTCAACACCACAATTCAAATAATCTTCTAAAATAATATGTTTACCATCATGCTCATCTAACCCCATATAAAAAGCTTCTAGAGCCTTATCCACTTGATTTAGACTGTTGTAAATCAAAGCTAAATTCAAATAGACATAGGCACCCATATCTTCAACACAACATGGCATGTATTCTTTAGCTTTTAAAATACTATCTAAAGCCTCTTCATACTTTTCCTGCTTTACATACGTAATTGAAATATTGTTGTATTCATAACAATAATGTCCAACATCCTCATGTTCCATCGCAATCTGTAAAGCTTTTTCGTAATAATAACGACTTGAAACATTTGCCCCATCATAATAGAGCATGACACCCATTAAATTGAATGCAGAAATAAGTTCTCTTACAAATGGCATACTTTGATACTGCAAAATGATAGGTTCAATAATCTCTTTTGCCTTATTAAAATTTCCTTCATAATAATAAGCCATACCCAAATAAAAGGTGGCTGCAACCATAACTTCTAAATCATTTGAACTTTCATTTAATACATCACGATAAAAGTTTTCCTGCTCACTTAACTTTAGTTTTCCAACACCTTCTACTTCTTTCATTAATTCTTGATACTTCATAATCTTCACCTAGATTAAATGTATCATGAATGAAAAAAAGCACAAACTCGAAAGTTTGTGCCTAGAATTATTTCACTAACAATTCACAGATCTTCTTTGAATATGCGATTGGATCTTTGATTGCGAAGCCTTCAATTAAACAAGCCTGATCATATAATACTTCAGCAACTTCTTTAACTTTATCTTTATCAGAAGCATATAAAGTCTTCAATGTTTCAAAGATTGGATGATTTGGATTGATTTCCAAAATACGCGTAGCCTTCATAGGCATTGGACTTTGGTTAGGCATATTTGCGAAAACCTTTTCCATCTCAAAAGAAATACCTTCGCCAGCCGTTAAGCATACTGGATCCTCTGTCAATTTATTTGACAATTTCACTTCAGCAACCTCATCGCCTAAAGCTTCTTTCATAAATGTCAATAAATCTTTATTTTCTTCTTTTGATTTATTTAAAGCTTCCTTTTCTTCCTCAGAATCTAAATCTAAATCTCCTTGAGCTGCATTTCTGAACGTCTTTTCTTTGTAGTTCATCAATGTCTGCATCACAAATTCATCCACTTCATCTGTTAAATAAAGAACTTCAAATTCTTTATTCTTCAATGTTTGAACAACTGGCATCTTATCAATCAACTCAACATCTTTACCAGATACAAAGTAAATATCTTTTTGATCCTCTTTCATACGAGAAACATATTCACTTAAAGTAACATATTTCTTTTCTCTTGAAGAGTAGAACAACAATAAATCTTGGAATTTTTCTTTATCCATACCATAGTTGTTGTAGACACCAAATTTTAAGTTTACACCAAATTCTTCAAAGAATTTTTCATACGCTTCACGATCTTTGGCAAGCATATTTCCAAGTTCATTCAATACTTTCTTTTCAATACGACCCGCAATCAATTTTAATTGATGATCGTGTTGAAGCATTTCACGAGAAATATTTAAAGATAAATCTTGAGAATCCACTAGACCTTTCACAAAACGCAATGAATCAGGCAACAATTCTTCGGCATGATCCATAATGAATACGCCTCTACAATATAATTGAAGACCTTTCTTATAGTCTTGTGAATAGAATCCTTGAGGTAAGTGTGATGGAATATAAAGTAAGGCTGTAAAGCTAGTATTTCCCTCAACACTAAAGTGAATCACTTTTTGAGGATCTTGATAATCATAGAAATGATCCTTGTAGAATTGATTGTATTCTTCATCTGTAATCTTCGATTTTTGACGTTTCCACAAAGGTACCATTGAGTTTAAAGTCTGATCTTCAACCACTGTTTCATATTCAGGCTTTTCACTTTCCTCCGTACCCTCTTTCATCTTTTGAGTCTCTACATTCATCTTGATTGGATAACGAATATAGTCTGAATATTTTTTAATTAATTCTTTTAATTCATAAGTTTCCAAATATTTAGAATAGTTTTCTTCATCTGTATCATCTTTTAAAGTTAAAATGATTGTTGTACCATTTGTTTCCTTTGTACAAGGTGTGATTTCATAACCATCTTCACCAGCACTTACCCATTCATAAGCTTCATCACTACCTGCTTTTTTCGTAATAACACGAACATCTTTTGCGACCATAAATGCAGAATAGAATCCAACACCAAATTGACCAATGATATCGACATCTTCATTGTTGTTTTCTTCTTTTTTCTTCATTTCCTCTTTAAAAGCCAAAGAACCACTCTTCGCAATTGTACCCAAGTTTTCCTCTAACTCTTCCTTTGACATACCAATACCAGTGTCCGAAATTATTAAAGTACGAGCTTCCTTATTTGGTTCTATACGAATCTCAAATTGGCTTGCATCTGCATGACCTTGACTTTCATAATAATATTTATCAATCGCATCACTCGCATTCGATACAAGTTCACGTAAGAAGATTTCCTTGTGTGTATAAATGGAATTGATCATCAAATCCAATAAACGTTTTGACTCCGCTTTAAACTGTTTTTTCTTAGCCATAATACCACTCCTTCATTAGCACTCTAATATTTTGCCTGCTAATACTATACAACACCTTTTTAGCAGTGTCAACACCTGTGTGCTAAACGCAAAAAAAAGAATTCGACTAAACGAATTCTTAGCTTCTTTACCCACTTTTCAAATAATACTGTTAACTATTTTTTATTCATATTTGTAGCATACAATGGATTTGCTTCTCTTGTTTCACTTCCAAAAACCATCTTCAATTCTTCAAAAGCTATCATAACATTTTCAGATATATCCACATGTGCAATATAATTCTTTCCATTCGGACCATAGCCATTCGCATCATCTGAAAGTCTAGGAATTTCTCCCATCAATAGATTGACATACCTTTCTATCGTCCACATGCCATGTATATTATCTTCAAAAACCAAATCTTCATCCTGATTCAATACTTTAGCACAATAAGTAGCATAATTAATGATTGTCACATCCTCCTTGACATATTTTTTTAATCCTGCAGCCATGCGCCTTTGCATAGAAGCATCCTGACTTAGAATGATACTATTAAAAGAAATATTGTTTTCTTTCAATAAATCCAAAAGATATGTAATATTATTGCCACAATTTGTAGACTTGGTTTCTAGATAGTCCGCCTTGCATCCATATACATGTTTAATATACTTTTGAAATGTTTCTGCCTCTGATAAATCCGTTGTCTCAATATCTGGATATTCTAAATGAACAACCTGACGTAGTGCATCTGTTGTATGTCCTGCTCCACCAACAATAATATATTTTTTCGCAACAAAGTTTTTAATTCCACTAGCTAAAACATCGCCACCTTCAAGAATACTTCCACCAAATAGAACCATCACATCCACCTGATGAATTCCATATCGATTAAACAATTCTTCTTGATTTAACGCATCAATATCTCTTGTTCCCAAAAACTTTGCGAGTATATTTATATTTTCTGCAACATTACAATCCATACATGCTCTTCCTTTCAAAACCATCTACAATATCAAACTGGAAGTTATCGAAGATAAATCTCACAATATTCGAAAATAGCATACCACTGAATCACAAAAAATGCAGTGAACTTTCGCTATCAAACCACACTTTTTACAACGATCTTTTGTTGTACATCTACACTTTTTACAACGAACTTTGCGAATTCGGCCTTTAAAATATATCAGCCATAAGTATGCAAACAGGAATTTACATTTACAACATGATCCAATATCTTTGTATTAGCTTACCCTCTTTTAAAACTTCGTTTTCTAATACTCCGCCATTATTGATAATTGATTTGACAGAACCAATGTTGTCTTTATCACAAACCAATAAAACTTTATCCATACCAAGTTTCTTGCATTCTTCTAAAGCCAAGCTGATCATTTTGGTTGCGTAACCTTTTCTTCTTTCGCTTGGTCTTATACCATCTCCAATATGACCACCATATTTCAATAAATATTCGTTTAAGTAATGTCTGATATTAACAGCACCAACCATGGTATCCCGGTCTTCATCTAAGCAAAAGAAAGTAGAATCAGGAACAAACCCATCATCCGCAGTTGATATTTCTAAATTATTTAGATAATATTCAAAATCATCATAATCATTTTTAAATATAGCCCATGGCGAAGTATTTGCGTTATGGGTATCGTTATACGATTTCCATTCTTTAATCATTTCTATAATTTGATTTTTGTATTGCAAACTGCCTTTCATTAATTTTAATGCCATGAATTTATTCCCTCCAAATTCCAATTTATCTAAATCTTTCTTATAGGATGTCGAATGACTGTTTTCCATTTTTCCGGTGCAACCTTTCTTGCATCCGACAAATATATTTCATGATGTAGTCTTTGACTATTCATATCATTCGCATATCCATTTTGTTTTAAATATTCATCCATAAGTGCAACTGTAGCTGGTTCATCATCAAAAGATCCTAAGTGCATGATTTGAACACATAAACCTTCATCAATCGTCAAAAACTCTGCCGATGAACAATCTATTTTTTTCTTTTTAGTTGCTGTTTCAATAGCCCATTCAAAATCTTTTTCATTTACAAAATCAGGCAAACGAATGACTGAAATCCAATGAAATGAATCTTTATCTGCATAGTTTACACCATCTATATCATCCTGCCACCAAAATCCTTCTAATGGTGGAACTACATATTCAAAGAATCCTTCAATTTTATAATCTGTTTTGTAACTCATTCTCAAAGTATAAGCAATCGCATACAATACGCCAATTGCCTGCTGATATGCTCCACCTTCTTCATTTGGATTGCCCTCACCTCTGACCGCAATGTAATTTGCTTCAGGAACATTTACAATCACAGGTTTATTTTTAGGCATATAAAATTCTTTATATTCTTTCTTAAAATCAAAAGCCATAATTACTCCTTAAATTTGGTTTTATCTATTTTTTAAAGTATACCATTAAATATGAAAACTATACAAAAAGACTGATCTCTCAGCCTGGTATTTATAGATACGCTTTGTCTTAATCTATACGATCATAGACTATAATTTATTCACTTATTTGTATTTCTTCTTAAGATTAATACTCAATATTATTGCAACAACTGATGAAATAATTAATCCTGCAACTAATGAAAATATCCAAAGATTATTTTCATTAAAAAGAAGAATAGCGGAAATATCCATAGATATTATGAAAAGTACAAAGAAAAGATTTAAAATTTTAGTATCTTCTTTCCAATAATTTTCTTTATCACTAGTGTTTAAACTATTGTAAAATTCAAACCCATTGTCTAGTTCTTTACCAACTTTAGTGCTTCTTATTTTGTTTGTTGCATACCAAATAAGTAGGTATAGCATGTTTAAAAAAATAAAAATCACAGTATTCTTTGTCATGTTTGTTCCTCCACAAATTCTGATTTATCTATTGCATTACGTTGATTACTTTACAGTGAAATGTGTCCATTCTATGTGATTATATTCCATCACATCATTTGCTTTTTTCATTCCTAATTTTTCGTAAAATGCAATGGCATTTTCATTCGCAACCAAATATACCGCAATATCATTTTTACCACCTGCTAAAGAATGTGCTGTCTTAATCAATTCCCCAATTCCTTGATGTAAATAGTCTCTGTCTACACCTAAATCTGTTATATAAAGCCAATAGGCATAGTCGGTCAATCCAAATAAGACGCCGACAATTTGATTATCCTTGTTTCTTGCAACAAGACTGATTGATACATGATCAACCAGCTTTGCTATTCTTTCTTCGAATCGTTCCTTCGGATACTGTGATCCTAGATCCGTACGCTTTAAAAATTCAATATATTCAATTGTAGAAATTCTCTCCTCTTGAATCTGAATATTTTTGCACATAACAATTTTCTCCATAAATCCCTAATTCTATTTCTGTTGCCATTCCATTACATATTCTTTTTCTTTGGTAGCTTCATCAAAGCCGCTATGCTGAATCTCAAATCCTTCTCTTTGATAAAAGGATATTGCCCGTAGATTCTTTTGATATACATTCAAAAATAATTTATTCCGTTTATTCTTTGCATAATTTAGAAGAGCTTTTCCTATGCCATGCGACTGCATTTCATTTGAAACAAAAATACCCTCAATATATTCATCATTTAGCCCTATAAACCCCTGTATTTCTTGATTCTGCTCATAAACATAAACAGTCGCCTGCAAGAGCAATTCCTTCACTAATTCAAAATTATTTTGCCAATATTGCGAAGAAATAAAAGAATGTGCTGTCACATTCGTATCTAACCATATATCTGTAACTTTATTTATATCTGCTTTTTGTAATTCTCTAATCATAATGATTGATCTCCTACAAATTCAAATTATACAACAAGGACTGATTCCTCAACCCTTGTTCATCAATGAATATGCATACTTTAATACTTTAGTCCCATCCATATGACCATAATCTTCCATTGGTATGACACCAACAGGAATGTGTTTTACTGCCATTTTTTCTTTGATTCTTTTTTCCATGTAGCGGATCTGAGGACCAATTAAAATGACATCAATAGACTCTTCATTTACTTTTTGATCTACTTTCGATACAGGAATCGCAAAAATTTTATCTTTCTTTGAAACTTCCTGCATTTTCGTTACTAAAAGACTTGTACTCATGCCTGCAGCACAAGCTAACAAAATTACTTTTTGTTCCATATTAACGATTAATTGAACGAGCCATCATAGATACGGTATGACGCACCCCTCTTACAGCTTTACTAATTGCCATAATATTTTCAACAGGTGCCACTCCACCATATCCTGCATCTCCAATATGCTGAATATCAACACCACAAATCTTATTCATAATCGCAATATCCTTAATTGTATCTGTATCAGATCCTTCTTGACTCGTTCCAATCGCAGAAAGAACTAAACCACCACAAGAATGCACTTCTTTACATACTGCCTTTAAATCATCCATATCAAATCCTGGAACGGTTCCAACAGCAGGAACTAAGATAACATCTGCCCCTGCCTTCACAAAGCGTTTTGCGATTTCAAGATCTGCCACTGGCTCATCCGATCCAGCACCATGCATTTTTCCTGCAATGATCAATCCAGAGAAATTTTCTTTTGTGAATGAGATTGCCTTTTCAATCTGTTCATTTGTCACGCCCGTACCTGGATTTCCAGTAAGACATACAAAATCAAATCCAACTTCATCTAATCTTTTGACTGTTTCCAAATTTAATTGACGACCCTTCGCAATATCCAAACGATCCTCTAACATTTCAGCTTCTAAATCAACCGGTTCTAAGTTCACCCCAATTGGGCGTCCTACTAAACGATGTAGTTCATCTACAAAGTTATCTTTATCATGTTCTAAGCCAAAAATATATGGATTTAATACATCTAAACAATTCAACAAAATCATATCCGCCCCAAAAGCTCTGGCAATCTCTGCATTTGTGATATCCCCAATAAAGCTTTCTCTAGGCGCTACATTTTCAGACAAGATGACACGCCCCTCACTTGCCTTAATACTCTGTTTCAATTCTTGCGCATTCATGCTTAAAATTTCGGATGCATTTGCGCTAATTAATCTTTTCATTACTTACTCCTCAAAATTTCTGTGACATTTTGCCACGCATTCTTACTCTTTTGTTCTGTACAACCCTTATAAGCCCCTAAATACGGTGTAAAACCAAGTCTTGAATATAACTTGATAGCTCCATAACTTTGCGATTGGGTTGCCAAATACAATGGATACTTACCTGGAATTGTATCGTACATCATACAAAGTTTTGTAAGCATGGCCTGCGCAATCTTTTTATGTTGAGCCGATAAACTTACCGCTACATAATGAATGCGAAGTCTACTTTCTTCAAAATCATTTCCAAACCAAAGTCCTGCACTGCCAACGAGTTCATTATTTTCATTTGCGACAAACAAGAAATGCTTCGAAAAGAAATCCTTATCTCTTGTAAGCATACTATCCCATTTCTTTCTTGCCTCTTCTAGATTTTCAAATAAACAAACCTCTGTCTGTAATTTACACCAAGCTTCTTTTAATGATTCATCAAATTCAACATAATGAAATTCTTGATTTAATTCGATTTCTTTACGAATGGTCTTGCGCGCCATGACCATCAATACTTTTTCATAAGGTATACTTGTATCTAATACTGTCATATCATTCTCCATTTCTAAGATAAGTATATCATAATGCAGTACATTTGAAATGATATAACAATTTCTTTTTAAATGTTATAACATTTGCTTGACTTCTCTTTTTTTTCGTTCTAGAATGAAACCGTAAAAGAGAGGTAAACAATTATGAACAAAACACAACTCGCAAATTATTTTGACCACACATTTTTAAAAGCTTATGCAACTGAAGCAGATCTTACTAAATTATGTAACGAAGCCAAAGAAATCGGTGCCGCTATGGTTGCAATCAATACAACTTGGACTAAATTCTGTAAAGAACAATTAAAAGGAACAAACGTACATGTAGGAGCTGCCATTAGCTTTCCTTTAGGACAAGCTGGTCTAGCATCTAAAATTGCTGAAACAAAAATTGCAATTGAAGATGGAGCTGACGAAATCGATTATGTCATTGATATTGGACAAGCAAAAATGCACCACTGGGACTACATTAAAGAAGAAATGGAAAGTATTGTTTCTATTTGTAGAGAACATAACGTCATTTCAAAAGTTATCTTTGAAAATTGCTACTTAGAAAAAGATGAAATCAAACAAATTGCTTTAATTGCCAAAGAAGTAAAACCAGACTTCATTAAAACAAGCACAGGCTTTGGAACTGGCGGAGCCACTTTAGAAGATGTTCAATTAATGGTTGAAACTGTCGAAGGACAAGTGAAAGTTAAAGCGGCTGGAGGCATTCGCGATTGGAAAACATGTAAAGCCATGATTGATGCAGGTGCACAAAGAATTGGAACAAGCTCATCCCTAAAAATCTTAGAAGAATTTGAAGCCGAGGCAAAATAACATGAAACCATTTTTATTAGAACCCATTCATGATTACACAATATGGGGAACCAACCACATTTCTAAAGCTAGAGGCATCGATGAAGACTATGGAACTTGGTGGGAAGTCAGTGCCCACCCTTATTGTTCAAACAAAATTATTGGAACTAATAAAACATTAATGGAAATGATTCAAGAAAATCCGGATGAAGTATTAGGTAAAGGCTTTACGCTTCATGAAACATTACGATTGGCTTATCTAGACACAAAGGATGCATTAAGCATTCAAGTTCATCCTGAAGATGATTATGCTTTAGAACATTCGAATGATTACGGAAAATATGAAAGTTGGTATATTCTAGATGCCAAACCAGGCGCTACTCTAGTTGCCGGAACAACAATCAATGATGCAGATGAAATTAAAAATGCCTTAATGAACAACAATGTTGAAAAATATCTAAATAAAGTCGAAGTGCATAAAGGAGACTACATCATCATTCCTAGTGGTATGCTTCATGCCTTAGGAAAAGACATCTTAGCTTTAGAAGTTGGTACAAACTCGAACACAACCTATCGTTTCTATGACTACAACCGTAAAGGAAAAGATGGAAAAACACGTCCTTTACATGTTAAAGAATCTTTTGATGTCACAAACTTCAATTTAAAACCTACTTTTGTTCCACAAAAACATGAAACACACCGAATTGGAGATTGTCCTAATTTTACTGTAGATGAAGTTTATGCTGATTCTGATATGGATCTAACTTGTGATGAACATTACATGATTCTATCCAATATTGATGCAGACTGTACAATCGTATGGAACAATGAAGAAATTGTATTACCACAATACGATAGTCTATTTGTACCATTCGCATCCAAAATAATCACAATCAAACAAGGAGCACACCTATTAGTGTCAAATCCTAGAAAGGACTAATTTATGAAAACCATTTTAGTTACCGGAGCCAATGGCTATATCGCTAGCTTAGTAAGAGCGTATCAAAAAGATAACTTTAACTGGATCTGCATGACAAGAAAGGATGCAGACCTTACAAATCCTGAAGACGTAAAAAGATTTGTAGCGTCTCAAGATTTTGACATTTGTTTTCACACTGCTGCCAATGCGACAACTGCATTCTGTAATGAACATCCAGATTTAGTTCATAAAATCAATGTAGAAAGTACACAAGCGATCATTGATTGTTGTAAAGAAAAAGGCGCTAAATTGATTTTCTGTTCCACTGAACAAGCCTTCAATGGAAAAGAAAATCGTGGTCCTTTTAAAGAAGACGAACCATTAAGTGCTGTGACTGTATATGGACAAAATAAAATCGAATGTGAAGAATTGATTCAAAAACAATTGGATGATGCGATCATCTTACGCTTTACATGGATGATGGGCCTAAGCTATCCAGACATCAAGGCAAGTCCAAGCATCATTAAAAATGTCATGAATGCGCTAATCAGCCATACTCCAACATTATTTACTGTGAATGAAAAACGTGGTATGACATATGCGAAGCATTTGGCAACACAATTTGATAAAATCACAAAACTTGAACCAGGCATTTATCATGTGGCATCAAAGAACACTATGACCACATATGAATCCGCAAAATATGTGGCTAAAGCCTTAGGTGCAAGTGATGAACTGATTGAAGAAATCATTTTACCAAACAACGAACGCTACCAAGATCGATTCAGAGATTATCGTTTAGATAGTGAAAAACTAGAAAGTCTTGGAATACATTTTGCGACATTTGAAGAAGATGTAAATGAAATTCTAATGGATTTTGGATGGAAGAAAAGTTAAAATAGCTTGTAGGAGGCTATTTATGACTATACTTGAGGAAAACGTTAAAAAATATTACCAAAGCGGATATAACTGTTCAGAAACACTACTTCATGCCTGCAATGAAACGTATCAATTAGATATTTCAGAAGAAGACATGAAAATAATGGCTGGATTTGGTGGCGGCATGTTTATTGGAAGTACATGCGGTGCATTAGTCGGATCGATTGCTGCTCTATCAAAAATGGTATGTAAGACAAAAGCACATGAAATGTTACCAGAATTAAGACCATTGATTCAAAAACATACACGTAACTTTAAAGAACTATTAGGCAATTTAGATTGTGCACACATCAAACCTGTACATCATAGTACAGATCCAAACATCAAATGTATGAACACTTGTTTATTGGCGGCAAAAGCTCTAGAAAAAACAATGGAGGAAGAACACCTATTATAGGATTCTTCCTCTTTTCTTATATTCGTAATAACCTGTCTACTCGATGAATCAAATCTTGTTGAATACTAAAATCAACCTCAACACCATCCTCTTTATATTCCTGCTTATGCACCTTACCATTGGTATGAATATAATCAAGTACACTTACCTTTTCATAAGGAATCACGACATGTAAAGTTTCCATATGAAATAATTCCTTTTCAATTTCCTGCTTTAAAAACGCAATGCTCGACTTTTCCTTAGCACAAATATAAATACGATCCTCTACACGTTTTGGATATTCAATATTTGTCTGATCACACTTGTTAAAGACATACAAGTAGGGAACTTTTTCACAACCAATCTCTTTTAATGTTTCTTCACAAACCTGAAGTTTGCTATCCTTATGTTCATTTGAAATATCCACGACTTTTAAAATCAAATCCGAAACCACAGCTTCTTCAAGTGTAGAATGAAAGGCTTGTACTAAACTGTGTGGTAAATCACTAATAAAGCCAACTGTATCACTTAAAGTAAATACATTATGGTTCTCTGTTTCAATTTGACGTGTTGAAGTTGTCAAAGTCGCAAACAACATATCCTTTTCAAATACCGACTTATCTTCATTCACAAACCCATTCATAATACTCGATTTGCCTGCATTGGTATAACCCGTTAGAGCCACACTTTTAACCATACTTTTTTTACGCTGATTACGCTGTACGCTTCTTTGCGTATGAATCTTATCTAATTCTTTTTCCACAAAATGAATCTTACCTTCAATTCTTCGCGCATCCAGTTCGATTTTCTTTTCTCCTGTTCCCTTGTTTCTAGAACCACCACGCTGTCTATCCATATGTTTATAGCTGCCTTGAAGTCTTGGCAATAAATACTTCAATCGTGCACACTCAACTTGAAGCATACTCTCTTTTGTCTTAGCACGAGACGCAAAGATTTCTAAAATCAAAGCACTTTTATCCATGACTTCACAATCAAAAAAATCTGATAAATTTCTTTGTACAGAAGGCGAAATAGCCTCTAATACAAGAACCATATTACATCCTTGATCTTCAAGAATGCGTTTGACCTCTTCAATCTTACCAGGATTCATATAATACTTTTTATGAGGATGCTCCAAATTCTGTGATATACTCATGCAAATTTCAATATCACAGGCAAGAGCTAATTCTTTCATTTCCTCCATTCTTTCTTCAAAAGAATGGCTTGTGTATGTTTGTACACCAATCAATATTGCTTTTTCCATAAATGTATTTTATCATACGATGCTAAAATGTTATAATATTTCATGAGGTGAATTCCATGAAAATTGCTTATTTAATGCACTATATGAAAAATAATTTTGAAGAAATAACAGAAAACCTAGATATATTAATCAACCAAGGCGATGATGTTTACTTGATGGTAAACGACGATGATCTACGTGATGATTTGATTCTATCCTATTGTGATACACCAAATTTACATGTGGCTCATCACCAACAAACTGCCCTTCCAGCCGATATGTCACTACCTAGAGGCTTTATTGTATTGATGAAAGATGCTTTGGAATATGAAAAAGAAGACGGTTCCTTTACTTATGATCGTTTCATCATAATGACAGATGGTATGATCCCTACAAAATCAAAAGCACAACTTGTAAAATATTTAGAGGCACATGAAGACGAAGATATCTATTATGAAGTGGATAACTCAGATGAAAATGAAGAAGTAAAGAAAAGATTTGAAAACTATGCCTTCTTTACAAACTCTTATGATTTCCAAAAATCAAAAACCATTCGTGCCATGAATAAAATGACATCCAGTCTTGTTCATTCCTTTAAGAAACGTGAAATTGAGGACACAATCTATATCAGCTATCCTTGGTTTATACTAACGCACGAAAGTGCTGAAGCTTTGGCAGACAATCTAGCCTATTGTTCAAATACATTTAAAATGTGTTTATACCCAGAAGAAATGGCAATCGCGACGATGTTACACAAATTCTCAAATGTAAATCATCACAATGAAAACATCTGGGCAGTTGGTAAAAATGGTGAATATACTCTGCAACAACCAATGGAAAATGTAGAATTAGATGTGATCAATGATTCTACATATTTTGCAGCTCTAGCTCATAGTGAAGATAATCTTCAAGTTTATGAAGACTATTTTGATGCCTACACATGCGAATCATAATCGTTTCGGATAATCATGGGAATCAAAATATCCTAAAAATTCTTTATCACATCTATTCTTCACTCTATAAAGATAATGTGAAATTTATTCATTTAGGAGATTCACAAACTACAAGCATTAATGATTTAAATAACTTTATATGTGTTAAAGGAAATAATGATACGTTAGATTTACCTAAATTTCAAAGATTAACTGTTTTAGACAAACGCATCCATTTCTCACATGGAGATGAAGGATTGGATGAAATAAAAAAAGATATCGATCAACATCATCCCGATATCTATCTTTATGGACATACGCATTTAGTCAAAGAACAAATCTACAACAATTGCCTGATTTTAAATCCAGGTTCAATCACACTTCCTAGAGATGATTGGCATGGATCTTATATCATTCTAACAATCGATAAGAAAGTCACATATAAAGTAGTTCGAATCAATGTAGAAACGTTCTTAAATCAATATCAATGTTTCATTGAATAAGGCAGCCAAATCATTGGCTGCCTGTTTTCATTTATTTAATAAACTGTTTTGCAAAATTCCATGTGTCTCTACACATATCATCCAAGTTCTTTTCAGCCACCCAGCCAAGCTGTTCCTTAGCTCTTGTAGGATCCGCGAAACATGTCGCAATATCTCCTGCACGTCTTGGTTTGATGACATAAGGAATTTTAATTCCATTCACTCTTTCAAAGGCATGTACAATATCCAATACACTATATCCTTTTCCTGTTCCCAAGTTACAAATATGTACACCTGGTGTATTATACTTTTCAATCGCTAATACATGACCCTTTGCCAAGTCGACCACATGAATATAGTCACGAACACCCG
>OMFD01000351.1_pt1 | contig 30124 bp, 28 predicted proteins | sample 1645541 | NCBI WGS metagenome assembly OMFD01 (sample SAMEA103958149, study PRJEB25191) | human gut metagenome | biome: human-associated habitat [ENVO:00009003]; feature: intestine environment [ENVO:2100002]; material: feces | place: Germany | collected 2013/2015
CCGCGGCGGTCAGGTTTTGCGTGTCACGGCCCACGATGCGGGCCACGGCCCTGCGGGCCGCGGGCAGGTCGCCCTTTGCCAGTTCCTTGTACACATTGCGGCTCTCCTGTGCAAGCCCCTTGGCAGCCAGCGCCTGGCCGCACCAGAGCATTTGCAGCGCCAGCCCCAGCGCCGGATGGAGCCTTGCCGCGGCCCAACAGGCAAGCCCGGTAACGGCCAGCGTGCCCAGCGGCAGCACCGCGGCCACCGCGGCCCCGCCGGCCAGCTCGCCCCGCGGCGTTTTGGGCAGTGCGGTGCGCAGGTGCTTTTCCAGCACCGAGATGCACCGGCCCATGAGCACCACCGGATGCGGCAGCCACGCCGGGTCGCCAAACAAAGCGTCCAGCAAAAAGCCGCCCAGCACCGCCCAAAAAATCAGCATGTGCTCTCCTTCGTGTACTGCACGGTCTTGACCAAGCGCAGCTCATGCCGCGCCGCCCAGTCGCGGGCGTCCAGCACATAGCCGCCCGCGTTGGGGCCGCACCACCGGTAATAGCTGCGGCGCGGCACGCCGTAGCGCTCCAAAGCGGCCATCTGGGTGCCGCCGTGGGCCAGGATCACCAGCATTTCCTCGCCGTCGGCCAGCGCCTTGTCCACCAGCGCCGCAAACGTGCGGCATACGCGGTCACTGAAATCATCCTTGCGCTCACCGTCGGGGCAGCTGCTCTCGCAGTTGGCGGCGACCCACGCCTGATAGTCGGGGTCGTGCTCCATCTCAATATAATTGCGGCCTTCAAAGCTGCCGAAGCACATCTCCTTCAGCCCGTCCACGGGCACGAGCTCCGCGTCCGGGAACAGCACCTCCGCCGTCTGCCTTGTACGCTGCAGCGTGGAAATATAGACAACCTTCGGGTCAATATCAGCCCGGCGCAGCTGGGCCAGCCCCTCGGGCGAGAGCGGGATGTCCCGCTGACCCTGATAGCGCTTCTGGGCGTTGTACTCGGTCAGGCCGTGGCGCAGTAAATAAATCAGCATTTCGGGAGTTCTCCTTTCAAAATCGTCGGCAGACCGCAAAACATCTGCACAACGCAGTCCGCCCGCGCGGCCAGCAGACAGGCCAGACGGCCCGCCGCCTCCCGCGCGGCACGCGCGGCGGGGTCAATCGGCACAACGCCGCCGCCGACCTCCGCCGCGGTCACAACATCATAATCTGCCAGCTCGTCGGCCAGCCGGTTCAAATCGGCGGCGTCGGCGGCCAAATCCTGCACGTCGTACACCTGCCGCCCGCCGAGCTTTCGCGCAAAGGTGCGCTTGCCGCTGCAGAGCGGCCCTGTCACAAACATCATTTACAACACCCCCAGCCATTGGCAGGCGGCCAGCGCCGCCAGCATCCAGATCTCGCATTTTTGCAGGAACCACCCGGCCAGATCACCGGTCACACCGCCAAACTGTTTTTTGGCAACAACGTAGTACCGCGCAAAAACGCAGCCTGCGGCCAGCACCAGCGCCCAGCCGCCCAGTGCAGTCAGCCCCACGGCCAGCATGGCGCAGAGCACGGCCAGCACCTGCCGCACGCGGACACGATCCGCCGCCGTGGCAAAGGTGTGGGCAAGGCCGGTGTTTTTCGCCAGCGGAAACGCCGCCACGGCCAGCCCGGACAGCGCTCGCTCCCCCACCAGCGCCAGCGTCCAGAGCACACCGACCCGCGGGGTGAACGCCACACAGCCGCACAGCGCAAAATACGCCGCAAAGTAGCTGCACAGCCGAATGACCGCGAACGCGCCGCAGTGGGGGTCCTTTAAAATTTCCAGCTTCTTCGCGGTATCGCCGTAGCTTGAAAGTGCGTCGCAGGTGTCGGCGTAGCCGTCCAGATGGATGCCGCCCGTGACCCAGACCGGCACAAGGCAGAACCCCGCCGCGCGGGCCGCCGCAGGCAGCGGCAGCACGCCGCAGACGCACCACAGTGCGCCGCACACCACCCCCACCAGCGGGAAGGCGCAGAGCGCGTACCGCATATTTTTTTCGTTCCACTCGAACTGCGGCATCGGCAGGGCCGAGAACATGGCGAACGCCACCGCAATCGTCTGTAAAGCTGTCACGGACCTTCACTTCCTTTATAATAGACGGGGATGCCGCAGACAACGCGCACCACGCGGTCTGCCCGCGCCGCCGCAGCGTTGTTGACGGCGGCCAGCGCGCGCAGATAGCGGTCCGTATCGCCCGCATAGTCTGCCCCACCGCTGAACACCTCGTTGGAAACCACAATCAGATTATCACATTGCAGCAGCATCTTGTCAATGCCCCGCAGGATCGCCGCCGCGGTTTCCGTCCCTGCACCGTCGGGGTCATACAGCTCATTGGCGGCCAGGTTGCCCAGGTCCTCCAGCAGCACGGTGCCGCGCCGGGGCAGGGCCACGCGGTCCAGGTGCAGCGGGCACTCTACCGTGATGAACTGCTTTTCGGCCCGCATGGCGCGGTGCTTCGCCACGCGGGCGGCGCACTCGGCGTCCCAGACCTGCATCGTCGCCAGATAGGTGCGCGGCAGCGGTGCACGCAGACAGAGCGACTCCGCATAGGCGCTTTTGCCGCTGGCCGCGCCGCCGATGACCAGCGTCAGCACTGCGGGGTGTACGGCGTGATGCCGCCCTCCGCAAACGAGTAGCAGCCGTTGTAGACGGCCAGCGCCATATCCCACAGCGGCAGGCTGGCCACCGCGCCCGTGCCCTCGCCCAGATGCAGCTCTGCGGTGATAAGCGGTTTTTTGCACAGCGCGTCCAGCACAATATGTGCGGCTGGCTCGCTGGACACATGGCTGGCGAAAACGGCCTTTTCCGCCGCAGGGCAGAGCCGCACCGCGCACAGCGCCGCCACGCCGCTGATGAATCCGTCCATCACAATGGGCAGCCTTTCGAGCGCACCGCCCAGAAACACACCGCACAGCCCGGCAATATCAAAGCCGCCCAGCGCCGCCAGCACCCCCAGCGGGTCCGCGGCGTCTGGGTGGTTGCGGGCAATGCCGCGTTCTATCGCATCTATTTTGCGGTGCAGTCCTGCGTCGGAAAGTCCCGCGCCGCGCCCGGTCATCTCGGTCACAGGGCGGCCCAGCAGCACGCTGGCCACGGCGCTGGACGTCGTTGTGTTGCCGATGCCCATCTCCCCCGTCGCCAGCAGCTGTGCGCCGCTCTGCTTCTGCGCGCGCACCAGCGCGATGCCCGCGGCGATGGCCTGCACGGCCTGTGCGCGGGTCATAGCCGGGCCGGTGGTAAAGTCAGCCGTGCCCGCAGCAATGCGGCAGTCCGCCGCGCCGGGCACGGGTGCGCCCGCAATGCCCATGTCGACGGGCACGACGTCGCAGTGGGCCGCAGCGGCCATACGGCAGACGCTCGTGCGGCGGACGGTCAGGTTTTCGAGCACGGCGCGGGTCACGGAGGCATCGGTCTGGCTGACGTCCTGCGCCACAACGCCGTTGTCCGCGCAGAGCACCAGCACCGCGCGGCGGCTGACATCCGGCACAGGGTTGCCGGTCAGCGCAGCGGCATCCTCGACCATGGCTTCCAGCCGACCCAGTCCTCCCAAAGGCTTTGCCAGCGCAGCCCAGTGGGCGTGGGCTGCGGCGCGAGCGGCCTCGTCCGGCGGGGTAACGGCTGCAAGCAGGTTTTTCAGTTCGTTTTCGGTCATGATGTTTCCTTTATATAATGTTCGGCTGCAGCCGCAAAGCGCTTCGGCAGCGGCGTACCTGCCCAGTAGAGATGCGGAAAACCCGCGTAGAGACTTGCATTGGCAAAGCCGCACGCCCACTGCCGCCCGTTTGCCTTGGCAGCGGTGAACGCATCGCCGTTTTCGGTGGAGTCCCAGTGGTGGAACTCGTGGACGGGCAGGGTCTCCCCCGCGCGGAACAGCATACTGTCGGCGCGGGCGGTCAGGCGGGCGTAGCCGAACCGCACAAGCTGCCCGACCTTGAAGCCCTGCCCGGGCAGCACGCCCGCCATCGTGTGGGGCGTGCCGTCGGCGTCCTGTAATGTCCGGCCCAGGTACAAAAAGCCGCCGCACTCGGCCACGGTGGGCAGACCGCCCTGCACGGCGCTTTTTACGGCGGCACGCAGGGGGGCGTTCGCAGCCAGCCGGGCGGCGTACAGCTCGGGGTAACCGCCCGGCAGGTAAAGCCCGCCGATGTTATCCGGCAGAGCCGTGTCGGCCAGCGGGCTGAAAAAGCACAGCTCCGCGCCGTTTTCCCGCAGTGCCTCCAGCGTTTCGGCGTAGGTAAAGCAGAACGCGGCGTCCCTTGCCACGGCAAGGCGCACCCGCGGCGGGGGCACCGTGCACGGCACAGCGGCGGGCGCAGGGCGGTCAAACAGGGTGTGCAGCAGCGGCCAGTCGATGGTTTGCTGCGCGGCATCGGATAAGAGCTGTATCTTGCGCTGCAGATCGTCGATCTCGGCGGCGGTTTTCAGACCGAGGTGGCGGCTTTCTATCGCGGCCTCGGGCAGCGGCGGCAGGCAGCCGACCACGGGCAGACCAGTCTCTTTTTCGAGCATCGGCTTCAGCAGAGCGCACAATCCTTGCGTACAATCATTGAGCAAAATTCCCGCGATATGGTGCGGTGTGCGGAACGCCGTCAGCCCGCGCAGCTCCGCCGCCAGCGTCAGGCTTGCCCCCTTGGGCCGCACAACGAGCAGTGCGGGCAGGTCCAGTGTATCGGCCAACTGCCACGCGCTGGCCGTGTCGGTCACGCCGCCAAGGCCGTCGTAGTAGCCCATGGCCCCCTCGACGACTGCCGCGCCGTGCCCCGCCGCGTGCCGGGCGTAGAGTGCGCGGGCGGTCTGCGGTGCAGAGAAAAACAGGTCGAGATTGTGGCTTTCGACGCCCAGCACCGCGCGGTGGAACATCGGGTCGATGTAGTCCGGCCCCGACTTAAACGCGCAGGGGGTCAGGCCGCGGGCAGTCAGCACCGCCAGCAGCGCACAGGCTGCCGTTGTTTTTCCGTTGCCGGAGCGGGGTGCAGCCAGAACCAATTGCAGCATTTTTACTCCCTCGCGATCAAGAAAACCGGGTTGTTCGCCATGAGCAGGTGCAGGCTGCCCGCCGCCCGGCTGCGGCTGACTGCGATTTGTGTGACCTGGGCGGTCAGGCCGTGGGCCGTCAGGGCCGCAACGGCCTCCTGTAAGGTTTCCAGCGCAATGGCGCTGATACAGAGCCGTGCATCGGGGTTCGCGGCCAGCGCGGCATCGACGACAGCCCGCAGACTGCCCTTGCTGCCGCCGATAAAAACAGCGTCCGGCGCGGGCCAGTCTGCCAGTGCGGCGGGGGCAAGGCCCTCGGTAAGGTGCAGATTTTGTACCGCAAATTTTGCGCGGTTCTGACGGATAAGCTCACAGGCTTCCGCGTCGCACTCCACGGCGCAGACCCGGCCCGCAGGGGCGGCCAGCGCCAGCTCCACACTGACGCTGCCGGTGCCCGCGCCCACATCCCAGAGGGTATCTGTGGGGCGCACAGCCAGCTTGGCCAGCGCGGCAGCGCGGACCTCCTGCTTGGTCATCGGCGTTTTGCCGCGGATGAACGCTGCATCGGGCAGGCCGGGCGTGCGGCGCAGGGGCGCGGGCACATTTTCCACAAGCAGGACACTGAGCGGTGCAAAGCGCTGTGCGGCCAGCTCCTGCGCCGTGCCGGTCACAAGCCGCTGGGACGGCGTGCCGAGGTTCTCCCCCACCGTGGCCGCAGCGTCGCCCAGCCCGGCATCCGCCAGCTGTTGGCAGAGCGTCGCGGGGGTCTCGCTGCCGCCGGTCAGGAAAAAGGTTGTCCCGCCTGCGCAGCAGGCGGCCACCGGGTCACACGCACAGCCGTGGGCGGAGACGAGCCGCCAGCCCTGCCACGGGCGGCCCAGCGCCGCGGCCAATAATTGCACGCTGGAAACGCCGGGCAGCACCGTGTACGGCAGACCCGCGTCGTCCAATGCGCGGCAGAGCGCCGCCGCGCCGGAGTAGAAGCCCGTGTCGCCGCTGAAAACCACCGCGGTCTCCGCGCAATCTGTCTGCCGCAGCAATGCGCAAATTTCGTCCGTTTTATAGAGGGCTGCGCGGTTTGCCGTGCAGCCCTCGGGCAGGTTTTCCAGCAGGCGGCGCGCGCCGATGATCAGCTCCGCTGCGCGTAGCGTCTCCAGCCCTGCCGCTGTCAGGCTGCCGGGCGCTCCGCTGCCCATGCCCACCAATGTGATCTTCATAAAAGCTCCCTGCATCGCTGTAAAATTGTGTCAGCGGTCTCGCCCGCGTCGTCCGGGCGGCGCAGCACAATGAGCTGCACGCCGCACCGGGCGGCGGCCTCGGCCTTTTCGGCAAAGCCGCCCGCCGCGCCGCCGTCCTTCGTGACCATATAGTCGATATGGAACTGGTGCAGCAGCGCCGCATTTAATTCTTTCGTAAAAGGCCCCTGCATCGCAAGGATATTGCGGTGCGGAACGCCCGCTGCCTCGCATGCTGCGATACCTGCCAGCGTCGGCAGAACGCGTGGGTAGAGCCGCGCCGGGTCGAGTGCTGCGAAGGCGGGCAGCTCCTTGGCACCCGTCGCCAGCAGGACGCGCCCCGGTCTGTCTGCCAGATACGCGGCGGCCCAGGCGGCATCGGCCAGCACCACACTGCCCGCGGGCAGGGGGCTGGCGGGGCGCAGCAGACGGTGATATTCAACTCCCGCCGCCGCTGCCGCCGCACGGATATTGCGCGTTGCCTCGGCGGCATACGGGTGGGTCGCGTCAACGCAGAGTGCCGCACCGCGCAGCAGCGCCGTCATTCCTTCGGCGTCCAGCCGCCCGGTGCGCACCGTGATGCCGTCGGCGCAGCCCTGTTCCTCGGCCCCCAGCTCTGTCGCCACACAGACCGTGACCGCCGCGCCGTGCGCCGCCAGCGCGTGGGAGAAGCTGCGCCCCTCCGTTGTACCGCTGAAAACCACCACATTCATACGCCGCGATACCCCCTTGGCGTAACCATTTTGCCATGTAAAATCTGCGTTGCAGCGTTGCCGACAAAGACCGTTGTGAACATATCCACAGCGGTATCCTCCAGCTCGGCCAGCGTCAGCAGCCGTGCGGTCTGGCCGTCACGGCCAATGCAGCGCACCAGCCCGCAGACCGTGTCCGGGCCCTTGCCGTTGTCCCGCAGAATGCGAACGGCCTTTTGCAGGTAGTCGGCGCGCCCCCTGGACGACGGGTTGTAGAGCGCCAGACAGAAATCCCCCGCCGCGGCGCAGGCAAGCCGCTTTTCAATGACGGCCCACGGCGTCAGCCGGTCCGACAACGAAATCACGCAAAAATCGTGTGCCAACGGCGCACCCAGCACCGCGGCCCCGCTCAAAGCGGCGGTCAGGCCGGGCACGATCTCGACCTCCACTTCCGGGCAGTGCTCCGCCAGCTCCAACAGCGGGCTGGCCATGCCGTAGACCCCGGCGTCACCGGAGCAGACGAGTGCCACCGTCTTGCCGCCCTTTGCCGTTTCCAGCGCCCAACGGCAGCGGTCAAGCTCCCGCGTCATGCCGGTAGCGTAGACCTCTTTATCCGGGTAAAGCGGGCGCACAAGGTCGATGTAGACCGTGTAGCCGCACAGCACGTCGGCGGCCTGCAGGGCGGTCTGCGCCTGGGCGGTCAAATACTGCGCACCGCCCGGGCCGAGGCCCACCACATACACAAGACTACGGTTCATCATTTTTCCATCTCCAATCCGGGGCAAAGGGGGCCAGCGCCACGGCAAGGGTCACGCCGTCCCGCGCCCACTTCGGGATGAACAGAACCCCGTCTGCAGCCAGCACCGCCGCGCGTTCACAGACATTGTCCACGCCCGTGATGCTCTGCACAAAGCCAGAGGATGTAAAGCGGCCTTTAGCCGTGCGCAGGGAAGCGGCAGTATAAAAGTCCATCTCCCAGCCGTGCGCCCGGCAGAACGCCGCCAGACCCGGCTCATCCTTTTTCAAGTCAATGCTGGCTGCGCGGACAATGCCCTGCGGGGCAAAATGGTGCTCCGCGCAGAAGGCCGCAAAGGCTGTTTCCAACCTTTCCGCCGTCGTGCCGCGCTTGCAGCCGACACCCAACACCGCAATGCGGGGAATCAGGTGCAGCGCCTCACCCGTCGGGGTCAGCGTCAGCGCAAAATCTGCGCGGTCAGCGGCGGCGGCAGGCTCCACACCCGCGGGCGGCGTGCCGGAAACAGCCCAGTCGGCGGCATAGCAAACGCTCTGCCCGGCCAGCAGTGCCCCGCTCACGTAGCGGATGCGCTCCGGCTCGGCCACGGCGCAGTTCTGGCGCTTGGCCCACTCGTCCACGGCAAAAACACCGCGTCCGTCGGTGGCCGTCGTGATGACCGGCACGGCATGGCAGACCGCCGCCAGCCGCCGCGCCAGCTCGTTTGCGCCGCCCAGATGCCCCGACAGCAGCGGAATGGCGAACTGCCCACCCTCATCCAACACAACGACGGCGGGGTCTGCAGCCTTGCTGCGGCAGTGCGGCGCGATGGCCCGCACCGCGATCCCGGCAGCTCCTACAAAAATCAGTGCGTCACTTTGTGCAAACTGCGCAGCGGTCCAATCGGTCAGGCGGACGCCGTCCGCACCGCCGCGGGTCACGCTGCCGGGGCAGGCTGCCGCCAGCTGCTGCGCCAGCGCCAGTCCCCGCGCCGTGAACGCAATGTACGCGCAGGTCATCGGTCCGTCCCCCTTCGGAACTCCGTTGTGAACGCCGGGTCATACAGCTTGCTGCGGTCATATTGTGCGGCCAAAAAGTCCCCGACAACGATGAGCGCCGTCTTGGTGATGCCCGCCGTGCGGGTGCTTTCGGCCAGCGTTCCGATGGTGCAATGTACAATTTTCTGTTCCGGCCACGTTGCCTTGTAGACAACGGCGGCAGGGGTCGCGGCGGTGTACGCGCCCTGCAGAAGCGCATCCTGCACCCTGTCGATCAAGCCGATGGAGAGGAAAATGACCATCGTCGCCCCGTAGGCGGCCAGCGCGGCCAACCGCTCGCCTTCGGGCACAGGGGTACGGCCCTCCATGCGGGTGATGATGACGGTCTGGCTGACGCCGGGCAGCGTGTACTCGGCGTTCAGCGCCGCCGCCGCACCGCAGAAGCTCGACACGCCGGGTGTATCGTCGTAGGCGATGCCCATGGCGTCCAGCGCGTCCATCTGTTCCCGGATCGCGCCGTACAGGCAAGGGTCACCCGTGTGCAGGCGCACGGTGGTTTTGTGCGCTGCTTCGTTTTCTTTCATGACGGCAAGCACCTGCTCCAGCGTCATCTCGGCGCTGTTATAGATGACGCAGTCCGGCCCCGCCAGCCCCAGCAGCGCCGGGTTGACCAGGCTGCCCGCGTAGATGATGCAGTCCGCCGTTTGCAGCAGGGTTGCGCCGCGCCGGGTAATCAGGTCCGGTGCGCCGGGACCGGCCCCCACAAAATGTACCATGTCAGGCTTCCTTCCACAATTTCAACAGTGTATCGGCAGTTTTTGTCTGCCCGAGCGGGCCGTTCCGGTTTGAGAACAGCACCGCGCCAACCTTAAACGCCCCCGCCGCGCGGCGGTCCAGATGCGTCTGGATCGCGGTGAGCAGGCTGGCCATGACCGGCTCCCGCAGCTGCGCGGCGTCCAGAATGTCCAGACAGGCGTCTGTCGTGGCGGCGTCCATCAGGGCGCGGCAGGTCGCCGCGTCCGCGCCGCAGATCGCCGCATGGGCACAGAACAGCTCAGTGCGGCAGTCGGCACAGCGGGAGTGGGTGTTCATGATGCCGCCCGCCAGCTTGACGAGCTTGCCCACATGCCCGACAAGCAGCACCTCCGCGAAGTGCTCCGCCGCGGCCATATCCAGCGCTTCCCCGACGAAATTTGAGATCTTGACGATAGGAATCTCGCGCAGTTCGGGGTAGTTGGCGGCCAGGTAGTCCAGCCCGTAGTTGCCGGGGGCTAAAATCAGGCGGCGGCTTTTCAACGCTGCCTGGTGGATTTCGATTTGCAGCGTATCCAGAAGCGCCTGCTGGCTCATCGGCTCCACAATGCCGCTGGTGCCCAGCACCGACAGGCCGCCCTCGACCCCCAGATGCGGGTTGAAGGTGCGCTTGGCCGCAGCCTCGCCGCCTTCGATGGAGATGACCACCGCGAACCCGCCGCCGTAGCCGACGGCGTCCGCCTCCCGCAAAAGCGCCTCGGTTATCATCTGCCGCGGCACACGGTTGATGGCCGCCGCGCCGACGGGCTGGTCGAGGCCGGGCTTTGTCACACGGCCCACCCCCGCCCCGCCGTCAATCGTAACGGTGCGCGGCGCGTCTGGCAACAGTGTGACCGCGGCAATGACTGGTAGACCCGTCGTGGCGTCGATGTCGTCGCCGCCGTCCTTGACGATGGCGCACGCGGCCCCGTCTGCCGTCAGGCGGCAGAACTGCGGTGCGACCTCCACGACGACGCCCTTGGGCGTGCGCAGACCAACGCTTTCCGGCGCGTGGCCGGTCAGCAGCAGCCGCGCCGCGCCCGCCGCCCCCAGCGCCGCACAAGTGCCGGTGGTGTAGCCGCAGCGCAGCAAACGCTGCCCGCTGCGGATGTAGTGCTCAAATTGGGGCTTCGGCTTTGCGCCGCTCCCGGCAAACAGCACCGCGTATTGGTCGGTGGTCAGTCCAAACAGCGCACAGATATTGTCCTGTGCAAAGGCGTCCTGCGGCGCCAGCACAGCGGACACGCCTGACGGCGCAACGCAGACAACGGCGTCGGCCAGCCTTTGGGCCAGCTCCAGCTCATGCAGCGTCACGATGACGGCCACATTCTTCTCATGTGCCAGCACTTGCAGGATGTCCATGAGCTCCGCCTTGCCCTTTACGTCCAGAAACGACGTTGGCTCGTCCAGAAGCAAAATCTCCGGCTGCTGGCAGACCGCGCGGGCCAGCAGCACGCGCTGGCGCTGGCCGTCGCTGATCCTGGCAAAATCGCGGTCCTCCAGCTCCTCCGCCCGGACAAGGCACAGGGCGTCGTGCACCTGCTGCCTGTCGGCATCGGACAAAATGCCCAGCCGCCCGGTGTAGGGGTAGCGCCCGGCGGCGGCGACCTCAAAGCAGGACGTCAGCTCGGTGCGGGCCGTGTGGGGCAGCATCAGCGCCAGCTTGCGTGCCCGGGCGTTGGGGGTGTAGGCCGTCAGGTCTTGCCCGTCCAGCAGCACCGCGCCGCCCTGCGCCGCCAGCTGCCCGGCCAGCGTTTTTAAAAGGGTGGATTTTCCCGCACCGTTCGGACCGATGAGCGCCAGAATTTTGCCGCGCTCGGCGTGCAGGGCAATGTCCCGCAGCAGCGGCGCACCGTAGCCGACGGCGAGATTTTGCGTTTCACAACAGCTCATACCGTGCCCTCCCCGCTGTGGCGGCGCACAAGCAGCCAGATGACCACCGGCGCGCCGAACACCGCTGTGACCGAGCTGATGGACAGCTCGATGGGTGCAAACAGGCTGCGGGCGATCAGGTCGCACAGCAGGCAGAATGCCGCGCCGCCCAGTGCGCAGCCCGGCAGCACCCGCAGCGGTTTTGCACTGCCCAGCGTATGTTTTACCAGATGCGGCACCGCAATGCCGACGAAGGAGATTGGTCCGGCAAATGCCGTGACGCAGGCCGCCAGCAGGCTTGACAGCAGCACAAGCACCACGGAAAACGCCCGCACCGGCACGCCGACGCTGGCGGCGTAGCTTTCGCCCAGCTGGTAGGCGGCCATCGGCTTGGAGAGCAAAAACGCGGCGGCCAGGCAGGGCAGAACGATGGCCGCCGCCGTGGCGACATTGCCCCAGGTCATACCGGAGAAGCTGCCCATCGACCAGTTGTGCAGGTTGACGATGTTGGAATCCTGCGCGAAGGCGACGACAATATCGGTGACGGCCGAGCAGATGTAGCCGATCATGACGCCGCAGATAACCAAAATGCTCATCTGCTGCACGCGGCGCGCCACGGCCAGCACAAACAGCATGGCCGCCATGGCCCCGGCAAACGCCGCCAGAATCAGCGTCAGTGAGCCGGTGAGCAGACCGCGGTTCAAAAAGACGACCATCGTCAGCGCCACGGCCAGCTTGGCCCCGCTGGAAATGCCCATGACAAAAGGCCCGGCAATCGGGTTGGCAAAAAACGTTTGCAGCAGATACCCGGCCACCGAGAGCGCCGCCCCCAGCAGCACGACCATGACGGCGCGCGGCAGGCGCAGCTGCAGCAGGATGTTGGCCGCCAGCGCGTTTGTGCCGCGACCCAGTAGGGCCGCCGCGATGTCCGCCGGGGAGAGCGCAATGCTGCCCCAGAACAGGTTGAGCGCAAACAGCGCCAGCAGGGCCGCCGCCATGGCGAGGTATGCAATTGTCATGCGTTTGGAGGTGTGCATGCGTGGTTCCCTTTGCGGCGGGCGGCAATGGTGCGGGCGGATATGGAATCCGCCCCTACGGATGCGCCACGGTTTTGTGCGCCCGTTTTGGCCGCCGCGTTAAATTTTCAGTGCAGCTTCGTCAAAAATGTCAATTCACTGTCGTCCGGGTCATCCTCGGTGAACACCCTGTTCATATCCAGGATCAGATCCGGCAGCTCCATGCTCTGCTGGAAAAGGCTCTGCGACGTACACCAGACGCTGCCGCTTTGCACGGCCTTGAAGTCCGCCAGCATCGGACATTTGGCGAGCAGCTCATCCATTGTGCGCAGCTCGCCCTCAATCGTGCTGTTGTAGAGCAGCACATCGGCGTCACGCGCCCCGGCGTAGAAATCCTCGAGCGAGATATTGACAGTCGCCAGATTGTTGCCGCTGTCGGTCAGGTCGGCAAAGACGTAGCTGCCGCCCGCCAGCCCGATCATCTTGGCGACGTAATCGCCGCCCTTGCGCACCGTGGCGAGATTGTTTGAGGTGATGGAGAAGAACGCCGCAGTCTTACCGGTGGGTTCCTCGTCCAGCAGCGGTGCAATGCGCTGCACAGCGTCGTCAAAAACGCGCTCGGCCTCCTCGGTTCTGCCCAGCAGGATGCCGTACAGCTTGACCCATTCCATCCGGGCCAGCGGGTCACTCTCGTAGCTCGAGCGCTCGACGAGGACCGGCACGCCGAATTTTTCAAGCTGCTCTTTCACCTCGGGCGTGTGGTAGATCATTGTGTTCTCGATGGCAAGGCCGCAGTCAGCGGACAGGATCGTCTCGTAATCGGGCGCGCTGTACTTGCCCGCGTAGGTGATCTCGCCCTGCTCCATGGCGGTCCGGGCCGCGTCGAGGTACCAGTTTTCGGCCTGCGTGCCGGACAGCGCCACAGCCCCCAGCCCGCCAATGCTGATAATGGGATCCATCGCGGACGACGACACAAGGTAGATATTTTGGATAGGCTGCTGCAAAACGGTGATGTCTGCGTCCAGATTGGCAGGCGCAGCGGCCCCCTCCGGCACGACGAGATAGCGGCTGCCGTCAATCGTGATGAGGTCATAGCCGCCCGCACACACATCCACCGTGAACTGCTTCGCATATTCCAGCGGATAGCGGTTTTCTATCGTCAATGCGTCCGTTTGCGCGGGAGCCTGGGATGCAGCCGCGCAGCCTGCCAGCAGCAGAGCGGGCAGGGCAAAAGCTGCCGCGCGCCTCATTCGGCGGCGGCCAGCGTCGCGCTGTCAAAGGTCAGGGTATAGTCGATCTCGTGCGGGGTGCTCATGGCGACGGTGTCCGCCGTGACGGCCAGCGCGGTATCCAGTGCGGCAACGGGGATCTCAAACGTCGAGTTGCCGTCGGTGTTGACGGGCAGGTACTTTTCGCCGTCGACGAGCATATAGTCATAGTTCGGGCTGCTCCAGACGATGGTCGCGGTCATAACGCCGTCGGCCACGGTCAGCGCGGCGGGGCTTTCGACGGTGGCGCGTCCGCTGCCGCCCTCCAGCGTCACAGCGCAGGTGTAGCTGCCGTCGGCGGGGATCTCAACGGCTGCCGCAGCCGCATCCTCTGCCGCAGGCTCGGCATCAGAGATGCTGACCGTATGGTCATACCAGGTGCCCTTGGTGCCGAGGATGGCCAGCTGGAAATCGGCATCGACAGCCGCAACGGGGATGTCAAAGCCGTATACTTCGTCGCTGGTGCCGTCGGAGTAGGTCACCGTGTCAACGGTAGGCTGCAGCCAGTCGCTCTCGTGGGCGGGGGCGTCGGCGGCCATGCCCGGATACAGGTTGACGATCTTCTGGGACTGCAGACTGACGTGGAAGGTCATCGTGCCGTTTTCCACCGTCAGCGTGCCCATGCCGTCCACGGCTTCGTTGGCGTGGAACATACTGCTGTCTGTGTTGAACTTAGCGGTGTATACGCCGTCCGGCAGCGCGGCAGCGGGGGCCGGGGCTTTCGTGACGGCAGGGGCCGGGGCCGCGGTGGCGGCAGGGGCGGTTTCTTCCGTGGAGACCGCCTCGGACGTGCTCTCGGCGGTGGACGCTGCGGACGCACCGCAGCCCGCCAGCAGCAGGGCAGCGAGAGTCAGGGATGCGAGTTGGAGCTTTTTCATGCTTTCCTTACCTCATTCTATACATATTTATCAGGCATTAGCGGGAGGCAGCGCGGGCGGATATAGAATCCGCCCCTACGGCGTGGCAGGGCATCACATCGGACGCAGGCCGGGCATGCCCGGCCCCTGCCGTGCTTTCCCAAAAACCAAAAAACTGCCCGGAGCTTACCCTCCGGGCAGAATGGGTCTTTCTCAGCCGTTCAGGGAATCGATGGCGGCCCCGGCATGGTCAACGTAGAGCTGCTGGATGTCGCCAATCTCGCCCAGACCTGCGATCTGGGTGTCGACGCTCTCAAAGCAGTCGGCGGCGTTGAACTGGCTCAGCCAGGAATCGTCCTCGGCACCGGCCATGTCGTTGTTGGCGTGGTCACCGGCGACGACCATCAGCGGGCGCAGGATGACCTTGGTGTAACCGGCCTCCTTGACCTTCTCGATAACGGCGTCGCAGGCGGTGTCCTCGGGCTCACCCTCAACAGTGCCGATAAAGACGTTGTCATAGCCCAGCGTCTGCATCGCGGTCTGCATCTGGCTGTAGCTGACCTTGGCGGTGTGGGACGTGCCGTGGCCCATAAAGACAAAGGCGGTGCCGTCCGCAGCAGCGGCAGCGGCGTCGTCATACCCGGCGGTCTTGACGGCCTCGGCGGTGATGGCGGCGGCTACGGCCTCCTTGTCGGCGTTGATGACGGTGGCATCTTCGCCGACCTCGCCCAGCAGGGGTTCGGCAATGGCAACGCTGTCGAACTTGTCCCTGTACTGCTCAACCGCCTCGCACATCTCGTCGTACTCGGCGCCGTGCATCAGGTGCGTAGGCTGGACAACCAGATTCTTGACGCCGTTGGCAACGGCACGCTCAAGCGCCTGGTCCATGTTGTCGATCTTCTCGCCGTCGCGGGCCTGAACGTGGTTGATGATGATCTGCGCGGTGAAGGCGCGGCGGACGCTCCAATCCGGGTAGGCGGCCTGCAGGGCGTCCTCGATGCCCTTGATGTCAGCGGCGCGGCTGCCGTTGAAGGAGGTGCCGAAGCTGACGACCAGCAGCTCATTTTCGCCGATGTCGTCGGCATTGCGCGGGTCGTCCTTGCCGGCGTCGCCGGTGTCGCGGCCAAAGTAGTCGGGGTCTGCGTTCTCACCCTCGACCAGCTCCTTCTGGGTGTCGGTCAGGGCATCCCAGGCAGCCTTGGCGGCCTCGCACTGGGCATCGGTGTCGGCGCTGCGCTCCTGCACGTAGATGGCGTCGATCAAATCGGCGCAGTTCTTGGCGGCCACTTCGTCTGCATCTCCCTCGTCTGCGGTCTTTTCTGCATCTTCGGCGGTGCTTTCGTCGGCGACGGTGCTCGCGGCAGCGCTGTCAGTGCTCGCGGCGGTGCTGCCGCAGCCGACCAGCAGGGCGGCGGACAGTGCTGCGGCCATGGCGACGGCGGCAGCTTTCTTGTAGGTGATTCTTCTCATGTGTTCTTGCTTCCTTTCCTTGTTTAAAGCTGGGAGACAGTACGGGAGAGAACAGCAGGGCACACGGAAATTGACCCCGTAAAAAACGAGGTCTTTTGCGTGCAGAATGGCAACACAAAAGACCCCGTATTTTAAACAGGTTCTTTGCGGTACAACCAATTCCTCGTGATCTGGGGCGGTACGCCCCCGTACCCGGCAGCAGGCAGGTTTCCTGGCTGAAAGCTCAACGCCTGCCGCCGCCTTCCCGGGTCAAAACCCAGTGACCGGTGCAAATGCACCCTGGCGGCAGGCTCCCTTATCACAGTGACGAGATCGTGCGGGATTTGCACCCGCTTCCCTTTTACCCTTTCCCATGCGCCGAACGGCGGCATAAAAAGGCACCTGCTGTCGTATTCAGTTTTACGGTGTAAAGTATAGCACAATGCGGTGAGAAACGCAAGAGTGCGTCGGTTTCAATTTTGCCTTTATACACTTTATACGATTGTGAACTGGCACGCCCGCATGGCGTCCAGCGCCGTTTGGTGGGACTGGGGCGTGACCCCGGCGCAGCAGTCGGACAGGATTTCGATTTCCGTCTCCGGGAAGGCCGCGCGCAGCACCATGGCGTTGCTGATGACGCAGATGTCGGTGCAGTAGCCGTAGATGACGATCTTTTCAATGTCGTCCACGGCCTTGTTGTGGGCCATCAGCTCGTCAAGGATCTCGCTCGGCAGCATATAGCTGCCGAAGGTCAGCTTGTTGACGATGTGGCAGACCTCAGGCTCGGTACCGTCCAGCGCGTTCTCCAGCTCGGGCGCAAAGTTCCAGCCGTCCTCGCCCTCGATGCAGTGCTCCACAGGCAGGTGGCGTCCCTCCCGCGTGGCAAGGTAGTTGTCGGGGTGGGTGTCCCGCGTCAGGAACAGCCAGTGCCCGGCCCGGGCATGGGCCTTAACGGTCTCGGCCAGGTGAGTCACGTTGGCCTGTGCCTGGGGGTTCGCCAGCGCACCCGTGATAAAGTCCTTTTGTACGTCCACAACAATATCCAGAATCATAGCGACAGCTCCTGTTTTTATGGTTTGCTACCAGTATACCGCAGACGATGCGCGGTGTAAAGTGCGCGTTTCTCTGGCCGCAGGGGTGCGGATGTGGTATAATGGAAGAAAAAGTTCAGGAGGCCCTTCATGACTCCGCGTGAAGCGTTAAAACGATATTTCGGCTACGACTCCTTCCGCCCCGGGCAGGAAGAGATCGTCAGCGCCCTTCTGGCCGGGCGGGACGCGCTGGCCATCATGCCCACCGGCGCGGGCAAGTCGCTCTGCTATCAGGTTCCTGCCCTGCTGCTGCCGGGGCTGACGCTCGTCATCTCGCCGCTGATCTCGCTGATGCAGGACCAGGTCAAGGGGCTGAACGCAGCGGGCATCCATGCGGCATTTATCAACTCGTCGCTGACCGAGACACAGATCGCCCGCGCGCTGGACCTGGCCGCCGAGGGCAGCTACAAGCTCGTCTACGTCGCGCCCGAACGGCTGGAAAGCCCGGTGTTCCGCAGCTTTGCCGCAGGGGCGGACATCTCGATGGTCACGGTGGATGAGGCGCACTGCATCAGCCAGTGGGGACAGGATTTCCGCCCGAGCTACTTAAAGATCCTCGACTTCATCGACAGTCTGCCCCGCCGCCCCATCGTGTCGGCGTTCACGGCCACGGCCACGCGGGAGGTCAAGGACGACATTGTCTGCACGCTGCGGCTCCACGACCCGAAGGTGCTTGTGACCGGCTTTGACCGGCCCAACCTCTACTTTCAGGTCGAGCGCACCCGCCGCAAGGACGATTTTGTCATCCAATATCTACGCGACCACCCCGGCGAAAGCGGCATCATCTACTGCGCCACCCGCAAGAATGTGGACAAACTGCAGGAGCTTTTGACCGAATACGGCTTTGCGGCCACAAAGTACCACGCGGGCCTGTCCGCCGAAGCACGCCGCAAAAATCAGAATGACTTCATCTACGACACCGCTCCGGTCATTGTGGCGACGAACGCCTTTGGCATGGGCATTGACAAGTCCAACGTGCGGTTCGTGCTGCACTACAACATGCCCCAGAGCATGGAGAATTATTACCAGGAGGCGGGCCGTGCCGGGCGTGACGGGCTGCCGTCGCAGTGCGTGCTGCTTTTTTCGGCGCAGGACGTCATCATCAACAAATTCCTGCTGGACAAAAAGGATTTTGCCGAGATGGACGACGAGGAGGCCGACCTTTTGCGCCAGCGCGACCTGCAGCGCTTGCAGACGATGGAGCGCTACTGCCGGACGACGGAGTGCCTGCGCAACTACATTCTGGCCTATTTCGGCGAGCATCCCACCGCGCCGTGCGGCAACTGCGGCAGCTGCAACAACGATTTTGACGAGGTCGATATGACCGACGCCGCCAAGTGGATGATCAACTGCGTGGCCGAGCTGCGCGGGCGGTACGGCAAAGCGATTTTGTTCGGCACTTTACAAGGCGCGAACCGTGCGCGTCTGCGGGAGCTGGGAGCCGAGCGCTTCAAGAGCTACGGCCGGATGAAGGACACCCCGCGCGAGACGCTGGAACGCCTGCTGGCCCAGCTGCTGGAGGATGGATATTTGGTGCAGAGCGACGACCAGTACGCCGTGCTGCACATCGGGGATATTGCCCCGCTGAAGGCCGGCGGGCAGGTGCTGGTCAAGCTGCCGCCGCAGCGTGAGCCGGAGCAGGCCCGCGCATCGAAGCCGAAGCGCCGCAGCCCGATGGACGCACTGACGAGCGCCGGACTGGAGCTGTTCAACCAGCTGCGCCAGCTGCGGTTCGACACCGCCCAGCGCGAGGGACTGCCGCCCTACGTCGTGTTCGGTGACAAGTCACTGGTGGATATGTGCCTGCGCGCGCCGCGCCGCGCGGAGGATATGCTGGGCATCTACGGCATGGGTGAGCGCAAGTATGAAAAGTACGGTGCCGCGTTCTTTGCGGTCATTGACGCTTACCGTGCCGACCACCCCGACGCCGTTTTGAGCCTGGACCCGCCCGCACCGGAGCCGGAAAAGCCGCTGCCGTCCGAGAAGAAGAAAAAGCCGCCGAAGGCCGAGCGTCCCGCGTTTTACCTGACGGCGGAGGACGCGCGCAGCTTCAACTATCAGGACAGCTATACCGGCGCGGAGCTGAAGGCCGCGCTGATCGAGGCCGCCGGTGACCCGGATGTGAAGGCACCGACCATCAAGGAGATCGACGAGTGGCTGCTGGCGCAGCGGCTCATCGGTATGGAGCGTCTGCCGACGAAGGGCTTTTACTACGTGCCGACCCCTGCCGGTGTGGACGCCGGTCTGCGCAGCGAGGACAAGGTCAGCGCCCGCGGCACACCGTATTCAGTGCTGCTGTTTACGCCGGAGGCGCAGCGGATGGTGGTGGAGCATTTTATAAAGCCGGACTAACCACAAACCGGCAGGTCCCTGCTTTCGCACACGGCCACGGCGGCATGTGGGCATGCCGCCCTACGTTCCACTTTCCCCGTTATGCGTAGGGCGGGGTGCCCACACCCCGCCGCCAGTTCGCGGCATCTGCCGCTAATGAGTTTACATGCTCTTTTCGTCAACCTGCCCGTTCTTTCGTCAATTCTTTGTCATATTCGTCGATTGCGAATTTTTTGACACGATGTTAAAATATTAGCAGAGACCGTATACCAATTTATAAGGAGCACCCCATGGACAACGTGAAAATTCTCGAGGTCAAGCAGAGCATCTTTGCCTCCAACGACGAGCAGGCCGCCGCGCTGCGGGCCGAGCTGAAGCAGGAAAAAATCTTTCTGCTGAATTTAATGAGCGCACCGGGGTCCGGCAAAACCACGACACTGCGCCGCACGATTGCTGCGCTGCAAAATGAGCTGCGCATCGGCGTGATGGAGGCCGACATCGACTCCGACGTGGACGCCCGCGCCATCGCCGAGACCGGCGCCAAGGCCATTCAGCTGCACACCGGCGGCATGTGCCATCTGGACGCCGAGATGACCCGGCAGGGACTGGCCGGGCTGGGCACCGGGGGTTTCGATTTGGTGATTCTGGAAAACGTCGGCAACCTTGTCTGCCCTGCCGAGTTCGACACCGGCGCGGTGAAGAACGCGATGATTTTGTCGGTCCCCGAGGGTCACGACAAGCCGCTGAAATATCCGCTGATGTTCCAGGTCTGCGACGTCGTTCTTGTCAACAAGATCGACGTGCTGCCGTATTTTGACTTTGACATGGACAAATGCCGCGAGTATGTGGCCCTGCGCAACCCGAACGCAAGGGTCATCCCGATCTGCGCCCGGACGGGCGAGGGCATTGACGAATGGGCCGATTGGCTAAAAGAGCAGGTTAAGGCGTGGCAGGCGTAAATAATCCAGCCGCGTTGTAGGGGCCGCACATGTGCGGCCCGCGGCCTTGCCGCAATCGCCCGTCCGCCATTTACAACCGGGCCGGGCATGCCCGGCCCCTACTGTGCAAAAAACGGAGCAACGGCACAAAAAAGGAGCACACCATGAGCAAACCCACTGCGTTCCCGCTGGATGAGAGCAGGCTGCCCTTCGAGATTCCGAGGGACGAGCCGTACCGCGAGAAAATTGCCAGGCTGGGCCAGATGATCACAGACCGCATCCCGGCCAAAAAGGGCATTCTGACGAAGGATGACCCCGAATACTGGGGCTTGGCGTCCATCGTGACCGACGAGATGGCGGACGTCGCCTTAAAAATGAAGGTCCGCAAGCCCATGACCCTGCCCGAGCTGGTCAAGGCCACGGGCAAGCCTGCCGGGGAGCTGGAGCCGCTTTTGCAGCAGATGGCCGTCGTCGGTCTGCTGGAGTACAACTGGGAGAATCCCCGCCGCGAAAAGCAGTACATCCTGCCGATGTTCGTGCCCGGCAGCGCAGAGTTCTTCAACATGAACAAGCAGCAGATCGCCGACCACCCCGAGGTGACAGCCTTCTTTGAGCGGATGACGTTTCTGCCGCTGGAGCACATCACCGCCATGGTGCCCCCGGGCGGCGCAGGCATCGGTATGCACGTCATCCCGGTGGAAAAAGCCATCGAGACCGAGAACCGGTCCGCCGACATTGAGCATATCTCTCACTGGCTGAAAAAGTACGACGGCAAGTATGCCGCCGGTCCGTGCAGCTGCCGTATGTCCCGCGCCGCCATGGGCGAGGGCTGCGGCGACGACCCCGACGACTGGTGCATCGGCGTGGGCGACATGGCCGACTACCTCGTCGAGACCAACAAAGGGCATTACGTGACCTACGATGAGGTCATGCAGATCCTGCAGAAGGCCGAGGACAACGGCTTTGTGCACCAAATCACGAACATCGACGGCGAGAACAAGATTTTTGCCATCTGCAACTGCAACGTCAACGTCTGCAATGCGTTGCGCACAAGCCAGCTGTTCAACACGCCGAACATGAGCCGCTCGGCCTACGTGGCGCGTGTCGAGCCGGAGAACTGCGTGGCCTGCGGGCACTGTGTCGAGTACTGCCCCGCGGGCGCGGTCAAGCTGGGCCAGAAGCTCTGCACGAAGGACGGCCCCATCACCTACCCGAAGCAGGAGCTGCCCGACGCCGTAAAGTGGGGCCCCGACAAGTGGGCCATCGACTACCGCGACAAGAACCGCATCAACTGCTATGACACCGGCACGGCCCCCTGCAAGACGGCCTGCCCCGCGCACATTGCCGTGCAGGGCTACCTGAAAATGGCCGCGCAGGGCCGCTACCGCGACGCGCTGGCGCTTATTAAAAAGGAGAACCCCTTCCCCGCCGTCTGCGGGCGCGTCTGCAACCGCCGGTGCGAGGACGCCTGCACCCGCGGCACCGTGGACCAGGCCGTTGCCATCGACGCCGTCAAGAAGTTCATTGCCGAGCAGGACCTGAACGCCGCGCACCGCTACGTGCCCGACGTTGTCCAGCCGTCGCTGCAGGGCCCGTGGCCGCAGAAGATCGCCATCATCGGCGGCGGCCCCGCGGGCCTGTCCTGCGCCTATTTTCTGGCAGTGCAGGGCTACAAGCCCACCGTGTTTGAGAAAAACGAGCGTCCCGGCGGCATGCTGCGCTACGGCATCCCTTCGTTCAAGCTCGAGAAAAACGTCATTGACGCCGAGATCGACATTCTGCGGGAGCTGGGCGTTGACATCCGCTGCGGTGTCGAGGTCGGCAAAGACGTCACGCTGGCCGAGCTGCGCCGACAGGGCTACCGGGCGTTCTATATCGCCATCGGCTGCCAGGGTGGGCGCCGGGCCGGTGTGCCCGGCGAGGACGCCGCGGGCATTGAGACCGCCGTCCACCTGCTGCGCACCGTCGGCGGTGACGAGAGCCGCAAAATGACCGGAAAGACCGTCGTCATCGGCGGCGGCAACGTTGCCATTGACGCGGCGCGTGTGTCTCTGCGCTGCGGTTCCGACGGCGTGACGATGGTCTGTCTGGAGCCGCGGGACAAGATGCCGGCCTCGCCGGAGGAAATCGCCGAGGCCGAGGAGGAGGGCACCAAAATCACCTGCGGCTACGGCCCGAAGGAGTTCCTCTCCGAGAACGGCCATGTGACCGCCGTCGTGCTGAAAAAGTGCACCGGCCTTTACAACGCGGAGGGTCGTTTTGCGCCCACCTACGATGAAAGCGATACCATCACCCTGCCGTGCGACAACGTTGTTTTAAGCATCGGCCAGTGCATCGAGTGGGGCGATTTGCTCAACGGCGAGGCCGTTCAGCTGGGCCGCGGCCAGGGCGCTGTGGCCGACGCGCTGACCTACCAGACCGCCCAGCCGGACATTTTCGTCGGCGGCGACGTCTGCACCGGGCCGCGGTTTGCCATTGACGCGATTGCCGCGGGCAAGCAGGGGGCAATTTCCATCCACCGCTTTGTGCAGCCCAACACAAGCCTGACGATTGGCCGCAACCGCCGCGACTTCCACGAGCTGGACAAGTCGAATCTGGCGCTGGGCGAGTATGACCGCGCACCGCGCCAGTCCGCCGCGCTGGATGCGGGCATTGACGCGCACCGCTCCTTCCGCGACGCACACCTGACGCTGACCGAGGATCAGGTCAAAATCGAGACAGCGCGCTGTCTGGGCTGCGGTGCCAGCGTTGTGGACCCGAACAAGTGCATTGGCTGCGGCGTCTGCACGACAAAGTGCGAGTTTGATGCCATCCGCCTGCACCGCGACCTGCCCGAGTGCAGCAAGATGGTTAGGAGCGAGGACAAGTTCAAGGCCATTCTGCCCTACATGGCGAAGCGCGAGATCAAGATCCGCTTTGCCAAGAAGGAGAAGTAATGCACGAGCTTGGCATTGTATTCCACATCATCCGCACGGTGGAGGACGTGGCCCGGCAGAACGACGTGACGCGCATCCGGCGCGTGACGCTGCAGCTGGGCGAGGTCTCCGGCGTGGTGGAGAGCTATCTGCAGGACTGCTGGAAGTGGGCGGCGGCGAAATCGGAGCTTTTGCCCGGCGCGGTGCTGACCGTGGAGACCATCCCCGCCGTGACTGTGTGCGAGGACTGCGGCCAACAGTACCCCACCGTGCAGTTTGGCCGCACCTGCCCCCACTGCCAGAGCCCGCGCACCCACCTTTTGCAGGGCCATGAGATGTTGATCAAAGAAATCGAGGCCGTGGAGACAGGACCCACCGCCCCGGAGAGAGCGTGAAGCTGCATGAAATACAAAATTTTCCGCATTGAGGAACAGATGTACGGCTGCGAGGAGCCGCCCGCCGACCAGCCGATTCTGGTTGACGTAGTGCTGGAAGGTGCTGACGGCACGCGGCGCGTGCTCCCCTACCCCGACGAAGCGCTGCGCCGCGGCGGAATGGAGGAAGGCGACAGCGTCGAATTGACCGACGGCATCCTTCGCAAGGTATAATTTTTCCAAAAACAAAAGGGGCTGTTGCGTGTGCAGCAGCCCCTTCAGCGTTTCAAAAACCTCCCTCTGCGAGACAGACTCCCCCGGTACGGGGGAGGTGGCGCTTGCGCCAGAGGGGGAGCGGTGCCCCGCAGGGGCGGAGGGAGAGAACCTTGCCATAACCCGAAATATTTCGGGCAACCGTACAGTTCTCTCCCCCACCGCCTGCGGGCGGAGCCCCCTCGCAGAGGGGGCCAAGGGGGTGAACGCCCCTTATATTTTTTACAAAGGTTATTCTTCCGTAGAAATATCGCGGCCAAAGTATTTTTCGCTCAATGCCTTCAGCGTGCCGTCGGCGCGCAGCTCGTCAATGGCGGCATCAATGGCCGTGCGCAGGGCGGCAGTCTCGTCGCCCTTGCGCATCGGGATGGCGATCTGGTTCGCATCGTCGGTCAGCACGGCGATCTTCACATTCGCGTCGGGGTGCTCCTTCGTGTAATCGTAGAAGGTCATCTCGGCGTTCAGCGTCGCGTCGATGCGCCCGCTCAGCAACAGCTCAAACGTCTGGTTCAGGTCGTCAACGCCCGTCACCGTCGCGCCGTACTGCTCGGCCAGCTCGGCGTAGGTGCTGGAGATCGTGTTTGCGGTCTTTTTGCCCTTCAGGTCCTCCAGCGTGTTGATGCTGTCATCGTCGGCCTTGGTGATGACGGCGGTGCGGTTGAAGGCGTAGGGCGTCGAGAAGTCGTATTTTTCGGCGCGTTCGGGGGTGATGTCCACGCCGTTGACCATGATGTCATAGCGGCCCGCGTCCAGACCGGCCAGCAGGCCGTCCCACTCGCCCTCGACAAACTGCGGCTCAACGCCCAGCTTCTTCGCGATCTCGGTGGCGACCTCGACGTCGTAGCCGACGAGGTTGTCGTTTTCATCGTGGTAGGTCCAGGGTGCCCATGTGCCCTCCATCGCAACCGTGATGGTACCCTTGGCCTGGATCTCGCTCAACAGGTCGCCGGACGCGGCCTCGGCGGTGCTCCCGGCGGCGGATTCCGCGGCGGGTGCGGTGGTGGCGGCGCTGCTGCCGCAGGCGGTCAGGACCAGCGCGGCGGTCAGGGTCAGGGCGGTCAGCTTGGTCAAGTTCTTCATTACAATAGGCTCCTTTGCTTGTAGGTCTGCAAAAATTCTTTGGTGCGGGGCTGCTGCGGGTCGTTGAAGAACGCCTCGGCGGTGTTCTGCTCCACAATGACGCCCTGCTCCATGAACACCACGCGGTTGGCCGCGTGGCGGGCAAAATCCATCTCGTGGGTCACGACCAGCATTGTGCGGCCTTCCCCGGCCAGGCTGCGCATGACGGCCAGCACCTCGCCGGTCAGCTCGGGGTCCAAAGCGGACGTAGGCTCGTCGAAATAGATGATCTCCGGGTCGGCGGCCATGGCGCGGGCAATCGCCACGCGCTGCTGCTGCCCGCCGGAAAGCTGGCTGGGGTAGTAGTCGGCGCGGTCATCCATGCCGACCTTGACCAGCGCGGCGCGGGCGATTTCCTCGGCCCGGCGGCGCGGCATTTTGCGCGCGATGATAAGTCCTTCGGTCACGTTTTGCAGCGCGGTCTTGTTGGCAAACAGGTTGTAGCTTTGAAAGACAAACCCCGTGCGGCGGCGCAGGGCGTTGGCCTCGGCGTGGGTGACGCGGGCCAGGTCTACGCGCTGGTCGTCAAACAGCATCGTACCGCCGTCGGACTTTTCCAAAAAGTTCAGGCAGCGCAGCATCGTTGTTTTTCCGCTGCCGCTGGGGCCTAAAATGGCGACGACGTCGCCCTTGTTCACGTCCAGATCGATGCTCTTGAGCACCTGCAAATCGCCAAAGGACTTGCGCAGATTTCTGATTTGCAGCATAGTTCAGCTCCTTTGTGCGCCCTTGCTGTTGAGGTACCGCTCGCCGACGGCCTGCAGGCGGGTCAGCACGGTGCAGAACAGCAGGTAAACCAGACCGACCTCAATGTAGAGGGCCAGCGGCTCATAGGTGCGGGCCACAATGCGCTGGGTCGTCATGAACATTTCGGTCACGGTGATGTTGGCAGCCAGCGAGGTATCCTTGACCATGGCGATCAGCGTACTGGCCAGCGTGGGGAAGGCCGTGCGCAGCGCCTGCGGCAGGATGATGCGGCGGATGATCTGTAAGTAGCTCATGCCGACGCACTGCCCCGCCTCCATCTGGCCTTTGGGCACGGATTCCAGCGCGGCGCGGATGGTCTCGGCGCAGTACGCGCCCTCGTTGATGGAAAAGACGAGCACCGCCGCGGGGAACGGCTCAATCAGGATGCCGACGCCGGGCAGGCCGTAGAACACAACGAACAGCTGCACCAGCACGGGCGTGCCGCGGATGACCCAGATATAAAACCGGGCCAGCCGCTGCAAAACGGGCACATGGGCAAACTGCACCAGCGCCACCGCCACCGCGATGATAAGCGCCAGCGTGAACGAGATGGCGGTCAGCGGGATGGTGACGGTCAGGCCGGGCAGCAATATTTTACCAAAGGAATCCACAAGGATTCCCCACAGGCGTTCGGACATGAGGCGGGACTCTCCTTTTTTTGGTTGGGGTTGCGGGAATATTTCCCACTAAAACGGTATGCTATGAGATTGTAGCACACTTTGCCGGATTTTGCAAGAGTGAAATTTGAAGTGAAGTTTAAGGTTGGAGCAGAAAAGCCTCCCTTGTCAAAGACAGACTCCCCCGTGCCGGGGGAGGTGGCGCGTAGCGCCAGAAGGGGAGCAGGCGGACGGAGGGATTCCGGCGGGCTGTGTCTTGCACGCTGTCACACCCACAGACGGGCAGGAATCCTTCCGCCTCGCAGGCTCGGCACCTCCCTTTTGCAAGGGAGGCTTTTTCCCTGCGGGGTGAGGGTGGGAGGATTGCACGGAAGGTTTGCTGTGGCCGGAAGCGGGCACGGCGGCCAGAGGGCTGGCCGCCCTACGTTCCCCTTTTTGGTTGGACGTAGGGCGGGGTGCCCCCACCCCGCCGAAGTTGGCGGCAGGCAGAATGCAACGGGATTGGCAGACCGTAGGGGCGGATTCCATATCCGCCCGTGGGAGCATCCGTAGTAGAAATGGAATTGGGTGAAGCCACAACAGAAGCACAAAAAATCCCACCGCTAGGTGGCGGTGGGATTTTTATTTTAACTAATTAAAACGTTAGGTCGTGCCATCCAGTTTACCAGAGGTATCTCCACCTGTAGCAGTAACGGAAGCAGCCTTCGTCGTAACTTTGTACTCATTATCCTTGTAAGTGCACACACGACCGTTTCCATCAGTGTAAACCAGTTCAGAGACTTTAGCGTCCACATATTTTACAGTCACCGAACCATCCGTAACCTCAGCCAGCTTACCAATGTCGCCTGCCGTCGGATGAGTATAGGTGGAACCCGTTTTCGTCTGACCGTACTTTTCAGATTCCAACGTCTGCGCAGCCATAACCAGAGAACGAGTCTTGGCAATAATAGCTTCATCTTTAGCCTTGTCGATGTAGCCGGTCAGAGCGGGGATCAGCAGGGCGGCCAGGATGGCCAGGATGACCAGGACGACGATGAGCTCGACCAGTGTGAAGCCCTTCTTGTTCTTCATTTTGCGAATTTTCTCGAACATGATAAATTCCTCCAATAAATTCAGTAAGGACATCGTGCGTCCTCATTTGTGAAAATATAATATCACATAATCTGCCAAATTTCAACAGCCTTATGTAAAAACAGCAAAAAACATTTTTTTGCTTCTATTTTCGATTTCCCACCGTTTTGCCTGTTGCACTCCAACCGCTTTGCCGTGGCTGCCCCTCTGCCGCCGCGCGGAATTCTATACATATTACCGTCAATTTTAAAAATCAACTGTGCCGCCGCGCCAAAACTCGCGGCAAGAACTGCCGCGATTGAAACCGCACATATATTGCGTTTATTTTATCTGTGCTGTCTCTGTCGGTGTGGGCGGCGAGGCGCATCTCGTATGGATTTCAGCGTATACAGGCCAATTTTACAGGCGGGCAATTTTTGTGCTATTTTGCATTTTTCCGTGTTTTCTCTCCCCTGCCCGGCTGCAGGGACGCTCCTTTGTGAAAACACCGCAGATTTCGGTGCAAAAGTGTGGCATACTGCAAGATTTTGTGCTATACTGGATAAAAAATCAACACAGCCGGGCCGCGCCCGGCACAAAAGAGGCCACACATGAAAAACACCACCGAGGAAAAACGCGAGGCCATCCCCAACAGCGTCAGCCGGATGCTGCTGGCGGGCATCGGCGTACTTTTGCAGGTTTTATGGATCTTCTGGCTTGCCCTCAAGCTGAACGACTACTCCACCGCCATTCAGGTATGCACGTCGGTACTGACATTTTTGATTACGCTGCGTATATATGGGCTGCATATCAACTCCGCGTATAAAATTTCGTGGATCATTCTGATTTTGCTGTTTCCCATCTTCGGTCTGACCATCTATCTGCTGTTTGGCCGCAGCGGGGCCGTCAGCGTCATGCGCCGCCGTTTTGGTGAAAATATGACGATGCTGCGCCCGTATCACGCACCCATTTTGCAGCAGCGCCGCGCCCTGCCCTACCCGGACCGCATCACCCGCAACCACGCCCGCTATTTGCAGGACCGCGCGGGCTACCCCGCCTATGACAACACCGATGTAACGTTCTACGGCGACACCTGCGAGGCGCTGGAGGCCCAGAAAACAGCCCTGCGCAGCGCGGAAAAGTTTATTTTCATGGAATACCACGCCATTGAGGACGCCTCCGCCTGGCAGGAGCTGGAGGACATTCTGGCCGAGCGCGCCGCCCACGGCGTGGAGGTGCGCGTATTTTACGACGACGTGGGCAGCATCGGGTTTATCAACAGCAAATTTGTCAAAAAGCTGGCGGGGCGCGGCATACAGTGCCGCCGGTTCAACCCGGTCATCCCGATTTTGAACGTCTTTATGAACAATCGCGACCACCGCAAAATCACCGTTGTGGACGGGCGCGTCGGCTTTACCGGCGGCTACAATCTGGCGGAGGAGTACTTCAACCGCACCCACCCTTACGGCCAGTGGAAGGACAGCGGCATCCGGCTGGAGGGCGACGCTGTGCGCGGCCTGACGCTGATTTTCTTAGAGCTGTGGGGCGCAACGCAGAAGGCCGCACCCGAGGTCGAGCGCTATCTGCCCGATGTGCCCTACACTGCGCGGGAGAATGCCGTGGTGCTGCCCTACGCGGACAATCCGCTGGACGACGAGGCCACCGGCGAGAACGTCTACCTGAACATGATCCGCAGTGCGAAGGACTACGTCTACATTACAACGCCCTACCTTATTTTAAGTGACGAGATGCAGCGCACACTGCGGCTGGCCGCGTCCAGCGGCGTTGATGTGCGGATCATCACGCCGGGCATCCCGGACAAAAAGCTGATTTTCTCGGTCACGCGCAGCTATTACGCCAGCCTTGCCAAGAGCGGCGTGCGCATTTATGAGTACGCGCCCGGGTTCATCCACGCGAAGCAATGCGTAGCCGACGGCACGGAAGCCGCTGTGGGTACGATCAATTTCGACTTCCGCAGCCTGTACCTGCACTTTGAGAACGCCTGCTGGTTCTGCGGCTGCAGCGCCGTGGCCGATGTGCGCCGCGATTTTGACGCGCTGTTCCCCGTCTGCCGCGAGGTCACGCAGGAGTACGCCGACACCCGCAGCCTGGCCGTGCGCGGCTGGGACTGCGTGCTGCGGCTGTTCAGCCCGCTGATGTGACGGGCTGTGCGCCGGGCGCGGCAAGTGGAATTTTCCCAAAGAAATCTGTACTATTCCACGTTGCAAACCGCCGCTGCGCGCCGTACAATAAAGATAAAATCCAGACTGTCGGAAAATGCGTTGCTGCGGTAAGTTGACGGGCGACCCATGGTCGCCCCTACATAAGCAAGAAGGCAAGAATGCAATTTTTTGACGGTCTGAAAATCATTCTGTGAGGTGCATACCAATGGAGCATATAGCATGGAAGGGCCGCATCAAGCCCGGCTGCAAAGCTGAATATCAGCGCCGCCACGCGGAGATCTGGCCCGAGATGGTCGAGGTGCTGAAGGCTGCAGGCATCTGCAACTACAGCATCTTCTACTGTAACGACGAGCTGTTCGGCTACTATGAGTGCACGAAGAGCGTTGCCTACGCCGAGAAGGTACAGGCCGAAAGCCCCGTTGTGGACCGCTGGAACGACTACATGAAGGACATTCTGGAACTGGAAATGGACCCTGTGACCGGCGCCCAGCCCAAGCTGGAGCAGGTGTTCCGTCTGGAGTAAACGCGCATAAGACAGCAAAGCCGCCCGTGTCAGGCTGACACGGGCGGCTTGTGTTTTTATGGGCAGGTATAG
>OMFD01000354.1_pt1 | contig 30053 bp, 40 predicted proteins | sample 1645541 | NCBI WGS metagenome assembly OMFD01 (sample SAMEA103958149, study PRJEB25191) | human gut metagenome | biome: human-associated habitat [ENVO:00009003]; feature: intestine environment [ENVO:2100002]; material: feces | place: Germany | collected 2013/2015
AAATAAATAATCTTAAATCGCGAAATTTTGAAGATCATTTCATGCGTAATCACTAATAAGTGATACAAACTTTGACAAATAATTAAAAACATATTAGACTTATATGGTTTGAACAAAGATGTTTTGCTTCCCAACCATCTTTAAAAAAACAGGAGGGTAAAAAATGAATAGAATTAAAACGGAAGTTAAAGAAGTGAGTGTATTACTAAGAAGTATACCTTCACTTACGATGACACTTTTTATTGTTTCGGTCATCACTATGAATCTTTTGGCAAACAAAAGTATTAACTTGCCATTTAGCTTTATGGCACTAGATTGTGGAATTGTGGTAAGCTGGCTTTCATTCTTATGTATGGATGTCATCACAAAACATTTTGGTCCTAAAGCTGCAACACAAGCATCACTTGTAGCGGTGTTGGTGAATTTAGGCATGTGCCTAGTCTTCTTCTTGGCATCAAAGATTCCTGGCGTATGGGGTGAATCCTATGTAGAAGGATCAGAAGCCATTATTAATGGGGCATTAGACGGAACAATTGGTGGTACTTGGTATGTACTATTTGGAAGTACAATTGCGTTTATTGTTTCTGCCATTGTGAATAACTATACGAATTCCATGTTAGGTAAGATTTCTAACAACAACAGCAACTTTAAATCGTATGCATTCCGCTCTTATGTATCTACTGGTATTGGTCAGTTTTGCGACAATCTAACGTTCGCATTAATCGTGTCACACCAATTCTTTGGATGGACATTGGTACAATGCGTTGTGTGTGCCTTTACAGGTATGATTGTAGAAACACTATGTGAGGTCATCTTCTCATATCCTGGTTTCAAGATCCTACAAAACTGGAAGAAGAATAAAGTAGGTAGAGAATATTTTGAATATATGAAAGAAAGCAGTCGTTAAACTGCTTTTTCTTTTGTTTAAAGTTGTTCTAATAATGCTTTGTACAATTATAGGTATTCAATCTCTGTGTTGTTTCTAAGATACCTGTTAATATTTCTTTCGTATCTTCATCGACCAATTCACCATTTGGTTTGTAGTCATATAGGATTATGGGCTCAACAATATAAACACCTTCACAAGCATCTTCTAAATAAATCGCATAGTGTCTATCATTAATTGTATATAAATACATATATTCTTCAGATTCATTGTATGTGCAAGATAGTACAGTGCCGACTGGATATTTTTGACTAAATGAAATAGAATGTTCCAAATCATGATTAATTAAATTTTGATCGATGTCCCTTAAAATATTTCGTACAAAATCCAGAGCGCTTTTTTGAACAATCTTTAACTCTTCTTTCATGCATTCAAACCGTAACTGATCAACAACATCGAATTCTTTGGCATGGATTGGTACAACTTTATTTTTATGATTCTTAGAATTGATTTTTAAACCAAACTTTTTCTTGTTGTAGGTATATAGATAGACATATTTTATTTCATCAAAACGACTTTCAAGAATGGTTCCTACGGAATATTCTAATTTATGTTCAAGCCCTCATTCAAGCCAACCATATCATTTTAATTGACATTATCGATATCTAATACATATATTGTTTTAAAAAGTGAATCAAACTTGTTTAAGTAATGTGATATAAACAAGTTTGATGAAAATGGAATAAAAAATTGTATGAAAACGATTACAGACATGTTAATATGAAATTAGAAAAGGAGGACATAGTAAGATGACATTAGATTGGCTAGTTTACGTATTAGGTATAGTAGTTGTTGTTTTCTTAGTTGGTATGTTCTTCAAGTATAAAAAGCACAATCGATATGCCGATAAATTTGAAGACACATATCCAGACGCAAAGTAAGATTATGAAAAAGAGACAGAGAAAAAAGAATAATAAAAATGTTTTTATTCCGTTGATTCCTGTTGAAATGACGGAAGAAGAGGTAAAACAAATTTTGAAAACTAGAGAGGGGGATAAATCTGAGGATAGGCGTAATATGCATCATGGTACTTGTGATGGAGTTCATGTTTCAAATGAGCTTTCCTAAATGGGGACTCATTTCTATGGTTGTTCTACTTGTAGGTGGAGCTATCTATGGCTTTTATATTCACGATTATTTACAAGCAATGATGTGTGTTGTAGATATTGGATTTTTTGTGTATGCGTATGAGCAATTTAACAAATAAATTCAAAGTCATTCGATATTTCATTAAGAATGGAATATTCAATGAAGAAAGGGCAATTGAGATTTCCAAATTTGATCATAATACAATAGAAGCTTTAGTACATTCTCAATTATTAGTACAAGTAGATGGTCGTGTATATTTGGATAAACCATTGTATGACTTTAGATACAAAGAAAAATATATCTATTATGGAGAGATTATATTGTTGATCATCCTCTTAATATTTGCGTTTCATGTGTCTTATTTAAAAACCACATTGTTTTGGAGACAATGATATGAAAAAAAATCGGATTCAAAGATTACAGGAAGATATGAATGAAGATCTTCAAAAATATTTAGATGAAGACTTGTTAGATACAACTCCAAAAGAAAAGAAGGAATCTAGCTTTTGGATGAAGTGTGTAGCTTTATGCTTATTATGTAGTTATGGAATTGCACAATTTCTAGGAAGAGTATTAGGTGATAAACAGGCAATAGTGCAATATGGACTTGCGGGTATAATCGTGATTTTTGCACTCGCTTTCTGTATTTGGCTACGAAGAAAGTATAGGTAATGATTATGAATGATAAACAGAAAAACATTATTGATAAATTGAATAAGGATAATGAATCATTAAATCAAGGACATAAATCCATGGTGGAATATTCTAAAGGAATGATTTATATAGGCTTATTTGTGGTGTGTTTCTTGATTTACTATTTTACGAAGAATATATTTTTTCTGCTTGGATTTTTATCATTTGAAATCTTTAATTTGATCTACGCAAAGAATGATAAGAAGAAGATTGGAATTGGTATTGTAGTTGGAGTTGTAATCTATATTCTTTTGGAATTGTGGATATAATCATATTGGATTGAATCCAATATAAAAGATGGGCTGTTGCAGCATGTGTAACAGTCCTTTTTGAATAGAAATTTAGTGTTCAATGAATTGAGCTATTTGCATATGAAAATAACAAATGATACGTTTGGTTGAAAATGAATAAAAAACTGTATGAAAACGATTTCAGACATGATAATATGAAATTAGAAAAGGAGGACATAGTAATATGACATTAGATTGGTTAGTTTACGTATTAGGTGTAGTAGCTGTTGTTTTCTTAGTTGGTATGTTCTTCAAGTATAAAAAGCACAATCGATATGCCGATAAATTTGAAGACACATATCCAGATGCAAAGTAGGATCATAAGATAATAATCTTCCAAGACTACAAGATAATATGGAATAGGAGGTGGACCTATGAAGAAGTATGCAGCGGCATTGCTAAGTGTATTCTTGGTTTGTGGATGTTCGAATATAACACCAAATAATGAAAAAGTAGAGGCTAGTCAGGGAAAGCTAGAGAATATGACAGCCTTATATACGGGTTTTGCAGAAGCGAATGAAACTATAGATAATAAGTCGAAGATTGGTGTATGGGCCTATTATGAGGATGGTACAAAAGAATTCATTACACAAGGATGGACCGTTAAAGAGCCTGTCACATTAAAAGCTGGAAAGACTTCAGAGGTTACTGTTGAATATCAGGGCTTAGAAAGTACGATTATGGTTGAATGTAGTGAAGTGGATGAAGCATCCTTTAAGGCGGAGTCACAATCACCGGATCAATCGGATTTAGAGGTTACACATTCTAAGTGGTACGGAAAGAAATTGACATATACGGGCAAAATCATTGCTCGAGTGGATGATAAAGATTTTAGAGGATATATGATAAATATTTTTGATGATAAGTCATATGTTTGTGTACTGGATGTAAATAAGGAATTTGATTTTAAAGAAGGTCAAACTGTTACATTCTGGGCATATGGTCTTGGGCGTGTGGAAACAAAGGGTTTGTTTGGAAAAGAGAGAAGTTGTATTGCGTTTAAGGCAAAATATATGGAAGAAGCATAATAACATGTTTATGAATTACAAAATGGTGAGGCGGAAAAACTTATGGATTTAAATGATTATGTTAAATTTGATGATTCTTGTAAACAATTTGAGATTGTTACTGGAACACAAGGAAAATACTCTTATGATGATGTGGCAAGAGTCTCTGTTTTAAATGAAAAGGCAAAGTATAATGGAAAAGGAATTCCATTTACAGCTGTACTTCCAGGTGGACCATTACCATCTGGCTTATTTCAGAATCCATATTTGTATGTTGGAGTAAAGATTGTTTTAAAGGACGAAACTGTATTAGCTATTTATGTGTCGAAAGAAAAGACAATGGTCAATACAGATCAGTACATACAAGATCGTAAGATTGCAAAGAAAATAGAGGAGGTGATTAAAAATGTGTGTGAAATTTCATGATGAAGAAAATAGATTAGAAATAATGGGTGGTGCAAGTTGTTTATATGAAGAGATTCAAAAGTGTTCTATTCAAAACGAAGATGCTAATTTTAAAGGTAAAACGAAACCATTTACACATACAATTTTAGGTGGAGCTACATTTATGGCTGGTGCAGTAGAACCAATGATGTATGTAGGCATTAAAGTTGTTCTAAAAGATAATAGTGTATTACCAATATATGTTTCCAAGGAAAAAGTGTTATTTAATAGTGATAAGTATTTAAATGATGTTAAAGAAGCCAATGCAATATTGAAGGAATTAGAAAAGAGATTGCAATCTTAAAATTGTTGCATTCGAGACATAGGGTGTAACAAAAAAATTGAAGAATCGATATTAAGTATAAAGAAAGTAAGGTGAAATAACATGTGGAACCGACAACAAGTTAAAGAACAAGCTAAACAAATCATGAAACGAAACTATTGGAAGATGTTTGTGGTTACGCTGATTGCAGGAATATTGAGTACTGATTATGTGACTGTTATTCAAGAAATACAAGATTTTGTACCTGATGATGTATTGCCAAGTATGTTTTCTTCAATCCTTTCATTTTTATCAATGGAATCTATTGTAGGATTATTATTTTCTATCTTTATTGGCTTTGCCATTAGAGTCGGAGAACAATATTATTTCATTAAAAATCATTATGAAAATCCAGCGTTAAATGAAATATTTCAAGGCTTTAAAGGGAATTATTTAAATGTGGTAAAAATCATGCTTATCATGGAATTAAAAATAATGCTTTGGCTTTTATTGCTTGTAGTTCTTGGAATTATAAAGGCGTATGAATATTCTATGATTCCATGTTTATTGGCAGAAAATCCTAATATTACTACAGATGAAGCTTTCTCGTTATCCAAACAAATGACGACTGGACAAAAGATGAATCTATTTGTCTTAGATTTATCTTTTCTAGGATGGTATTTTCTAGGCTTTCTTTGCTTTGGGATTGGAGCATTGTTTGTGAAACCATATGATGTAGCTGCGTTTACAGAGGTTTATTTGATTCTGAGAGATTCTGTAAAGACGTAGGGACGGATACTAGTACCGATAATTTAGAAGATATTTTTATGAATGATACAAATAGATACACTCATTATTTAGTTTTATTTCTTTGCTCTATGATTATTCCTGCAATGAATACATCTGCTGTATCAATAGCACTTTCGAATAATATCGTAGATTTAATTTTTTATATCATTGATTTTGGAGTGTTTGGATGGGGGATTCAACGGTTAAAAGAGAAGGATGAACACCCTATTAGTATTATATTAGCTGTAACAGCTATAGAGGATTTAATCATAAGTTTTATGTGCAATATTACTTTTATTACATATATTGTTCAGACAGTTGTGATTATTGTATATGCGGTTTATTTAAATTATAAGAAGTAGAATAATTAAATCACGCAATAAGAAAAGCAGGAATCTATTTCCTGGAAGGAATTGCTAGTATGTGGCTATGGGTTGTTTCAACTTTTAAGAAGATTGTTAGGATTTCATAAGCAACCAATCGAACAATATGTACTTGCAGGTATTATAAGTGTTTGTATATTGATTATTTATCCATGGTTAAAAAGAAAGTATGGTAATGCTCATGAATGATAAGAAGAAGATTTTTGGAATCGGTATTGTAGTTGGAGTTGTTCTACATAGTCTTATAACGCTTTTATGTGGGTAATCCTATGAAAAAGAAAGTGATGATTATTGGTTGTGTTTTACTGGCTTTGATCCTATCGACTGCAATCTATAGAAAACACGTGGAAAGTAATATAATCTTCCATTCATTCAACGAACCAGCAAATATCAAGGTTGGAACAAAGTTAGAGGAAACACCTATTGAGTTTTATCATACTGAGAATATAGATGGTAACAAGGTAACTCATGAGTATATATATGATCAGGATATTGTTAATGAGGTTCAACCGGTAACTGTAAGAGTACACTATCAATTATTTACTTTTACAAATACTTATGAGCTATTGATAGTGGATTAATAAAAATTCGATAAATTTTAAACCAGAAAGGAAAAAGTATGTGTAGATTACTTTGTTTAATTAACTGATTTATACATATTTTGAGGAATGAATATGCTAAGATATACAAGAAATAAATATAGAAAAGAATCGATATCTGCAAAATTAATTGAAAAAAAAGAGGGTGAGTATTTTGCTATTCCTGGAAAAGTGCCAAGTCCAGAAGCTTTTTATGAATTGATTTTTATGACTGAAGAGGGAATGAAAACTTTTGAAGTTAGTGTATTTGAATATAATGTTGTAGACGTTGGTATGGAAGGTACTTTAGTTTTTCAGGGATATCAATTGTTATCTTTCGGTGATTGGATAAAGGAATTTAGTTTATAGTATAACTTTACATTATGTTATGATTGATGTTTAACATTTAATTGATTTTTTAATGTGTGATATGTTATATAGTTAAAATCCCTATGACTTTTAAAGGTCGATTTATCCCTATCTAGTTTTATATATTCTCTTTTGTTAACATAAAAGGAACTTGTTGGTCAATTCAAGTTCCTTTTACGTGGCAGTTATTCTTAGCTTTTGCCTAATTGAATTATAGCATGCTTTTTAGCGAATGTAATGCTAATCACTATCACTAGTCCAGTTGGAATATTTAATGTATCTGATGTTAAACCTGAGTTTAAGCCTACAGACAATTTCTATTTTGAAACTCTTTCAAATGACTCTATAAGTGACCCAATAACTGACCCGATAAGCGATTTGGAATAAACACAATAACTTTGACTGTTTTGTACAAGTCTGAACATGCATAAAATAAAATAAAAAAAAGCATCTGGCAAATGCTAGGTGCAATCTTTGACAAATGGTGGTCTCAGTCGGAATCGAAAAGCTATTTTGTTGAAAAAAAGATGGCCTAATCCGAACCACCCTTTTACTCGTGTAGGCTTGTTATCCGCTTGCCCACTTGAATTATAGCATGCTTTTTAGTGGATGCAATGCTAATGATTAGGTGAAATATCATTGATTCTATGTATATTTGATTCGTGCTTTCAATATAGTTGTTTTTCCCTGTCATATCCTTTAATCGAAATTCTAAAATTGTAGATTGTCTCAGTGAACATGATACTGATTTATAGTTTGGGAGTTTGACACCTCTTTTACAACCCATTTTAAATATAGCGCTTAAACAAGTGCTTTTCTTTTTTGCTGCATGCACAAAATTAGTATGTTTTTTAGAAAACTTGAAAATGTTTAGTTAGAAATTTACGAATGTTTGATAAAAATATTATACTTTTAGAAATAGAGATGAAGAAGATTAAATTTGTTTTTATCGTAACTTGCGGTTAAATAATATATATTCTATGTGATGTACATAGAAAAAGCGCGTTTAAGAAAAATAAAAAAATGAATTTTAGTACCCTTAAAAGTAACTTATGGTATTATTAGCTTAAATAAAATGTATTGAAAGGTTAAATGATTATGAATAATCGATTTTATGGTGAACTCATCCTTCTTTTGATTGCTTGTCTTGTTGCACTTCCACTTCAATTTATTCCTAAACTAAAAGAGAACAAGAAAGTAGAAATAATTTTTGGCCTCGTGGTTTTTGCTGTGTTTGGTATTTATGCTACGTATACAAGTATCAAAGATAATCCTAAAGTGGACGCTAAATTGGGTGAAAATTATATAGAGTTTAAAAAGAATGAAGTTATTTCGCTTAATAATATAGAAGATGTTCAGTTTTATGATAACGTAAAGTTTGAGATTGTAGCTAATGGCTATCGATGGGGTAATGATGATTATTATTCTGGAGATGCCAATGTAAATATAAAAAAAGGTGAAAAAACTTTAAAATACATATATAAGGGTAAAGTGTATATCAATGCGAATAATAAAAGTTATATTGTTCTTAATGAAAAAGGTACAACCAAGTTTTACGTGTTTAATTTGGGTACGAAAAAGAAGACAAAACAAATGTATTATGAATTACTTGAGCATGCGCATTGAGATTTATAAAAGGCAGAATGAATATGAGAAAATGGCGAAAAAAATTTATTATATGTTTGATGATTGTATTTGTATTTTTGAGTGGGATTTTTTATATAAATAGGAAATCAATAGGATATGTTTTAGATTATTTATATTTTATACGTGTGGTTGAAACAAATTCTTTTAGGTTAAATACTATTCCGACTTTAGATACAAAACAAATATATTTAAATAAGATAATGAATTGTAAAAATGATCGTGAATTTTTAAATGACTTAATTGAATTTTATTTCAATTATGAGACAAAAGGCCATTTCAATATTGTAGATGTGGATTCATATCATAGAATACATCAAGTGTATAAGAATTTAATTCAAGACAAAAGAATCAGTAAGAATAACTGGAATTATAAGAAACTAATGGATAAAGAGGTGTTTGATTCGTATTCCAAACTAGGAAAAGGCACTTCTTATTTGCATGAAGAAAATGATAGAGGTGTTGATTGCTATGAAGACGGAGAATTTTTTGTGATTGAGTTTCATTCTTTTGATATAAGTATGTTAAATTCATTGGCTCAAATAAACGAAGAGCTTCAAGATTTTCATGGGGATAAAATAATAATTGATATTTCAGATAATGAAGGTGGATCGGATATTGTATGGAAAAAGTTAGTGTCTTATTTAAGTGGAGCAGATTATAGATATAAATCTAAAATAACAGGTCATGGAAGGGCATCGAAAAAATATGTGGAATCGTATGACATAGATGTTCAAGGAAGTGAATCTAAGTTTTCATATATAGATTGCATAGATATTCAATCAGAGAAATTGTTTGATTTTAAAAAAGTTTATTTGATTATGGGTGATAAAACTTTTTCTGCAGCCGATTCATTTGCCAGATTTTCCAAGTCCACTGGATTTGCGACAGTAATAGGTAAAGAGAGCGCCGGATTTGGAACGGGTTTAGATCCTATGTTATTAAATTTGCCGTATACGAATGTGTTAGTTATGTTAGATTCAGTTGGTAAATATCCTGAAACAACAAAACCAAAATATGAATTAAATAATATTTGCATTAAAGATGTTGAGCAATATATCGTTACAAATAATATATAAAAAAAGCACCTGGCAAATGCTAGGCGCAATCTTTGACAAATGGTGGTCTTAGCCGGAATTGAAAAGCAATTTTGTTTAGAGTGGATTATATTGTTGCTTCTACTTTATATAAAGGTGCAATAATTCAAGAAAATGAATAAAATCCTATACTTTTTATCTGCTTTTGAAAATTTTTTGATAAAATTTTGCAGTTAATTTAGTATGAAATGGATTGTGATTATCTGATGGATTTACCTTTCAAAGAAAGTTATAAATTGAATGCATATGATTAAAAAATAAAAAGGTATCCAAGACTCCGTTGTTTAAAGACGGAGAGGGATACCAATTTGAATATATACATAAGCAGTAAACTTATGTCAATTCCCACCTATACAAAGATATTAAAAGACTATTTTAAATTTATTAATAAGGAATCCAATGGTCTTCAACCCATTTATTCAATGCTTGATTCCATAGTCTTTTATACAATCTTCCGTTTATATCTTTGAATTAACAGACTAGTTTCTCTTTGTATGGAAATATCTGTAGTGACTTCAGTTTCATTTGCTAAAACAGGTGTTACTATATTCATAGATTTGATCAACACTAACATAATCATTATTTTTTTCATAAATTATTTACTCCTCTATAATCGGAACATCCTTAAAACATTCATCTTTTGGATTTGATATTTTAACACGTATTTTGTCTAATACTAATTCATATGTTCCATCTTTATGTTTAATAATATATCCCTTATCTATATCTGATTGATCATATATTTCCTTACTGTTTGGAGGATCAAATTCAGACTCCAAAATAATGCTGTTTGTAAGTAATGGAAGAGTTAATACGACAATCATTAGAATTTTGCTCGTTTTTTTTCGATACATTCCATCCATTAAATAATTTATACGGTATTCTAATACATGTGCATTATCTTGAATCATGAAATGTGTAGATTGTCCCTTGAATTCATTTTTACTTTGAATGTTTTTTTGGATTTCTATAAGCGTATGCATATATTTCATTATTTCCTCTTTAGAAAATGGATTCGTTGTTTGGTTGTCCACACGCATTTCCAAAAATAAATCAATTTTATCTCTTAATCTATATACTGGAATAAACCACCAATACATGATAACTAATAGATTGATAATCTGTTTAGTACATATATCATGATTTTTAATGTGCCATGTTTCATGAAGTAATATATTTTTTAAATTTTCTTGTGAAAGGTATACGTCTGGTATCAATATAGTTTTATTAAAGCCCATGACCATAGGGGAAGAAACATAGTTCGTTCTTAACACCACATAATTTTTTTCCTGATAGTTATCAATAAAATCTTTTATATGATAATGTTCTGAATGATTTTCAATACGTTTGTACATGTCTTTAGTAATTTGAATTGCGCGAATCCATTTAATCAGATTCCATATAATACCTAATGCCCAAACCAATAATAAGAATTGATATACTTGCACATTTGCATAAATTTTATGCTGTAACAGTTCAATGATTGGATTCATGATCAGTGGCATTACAATAGTTTTAGTAAATTTGAATTCAAGTGGCACAAACATTCTTACTACGACAACAACAATTAACACTGTAATAAAATCTGTCCGAAATAATTTATAACTTTTCTTGTATGAAAGTAATATGTCTAACAGAAGAATCAATAAAAAACTGATGCACAAAGTAATGAAAAGAGATGATGCAGAAAATCGCATTATTTTAACTCTTTCTCTTTTTCTTGAATCAATTTCTTTAATTGTTCAATCATCTCTAAATCATTTGTGTGTTCAACAAAATAAGCTGAAATTTTTGCACGTGTATCTTCACCAATAAATGAATTCACATATTGAGCTTCGGATATAACTGGTCTATATAATCTTGTGATTGCCTTCTTGTTCTGGCCAATTCCTGCAACTTTGATATATTTGATCTCCAATAATTTTTGTAGCGTTTGCTGAATCGTATTGATACTCAAATCTTTGGAAGCTAATTTAATATCGTTTGCAGACATTGCAACATCATGCTTCCATAAAATATCCATAATCTCATTTTCTTTCTTAGTAAATTGAATGTATTTCATGTAAGTTCCTCCATTTAATTTTTATGTATATATCTTCTCTTAAATTATATGAATAAATATTTATTTTTTCAATTTGAATATGATTAAATGCAACGAATATAAAAAAATATAATGGATATGAATATTTATATTGTATTTTCATGGGTTTTATATTATATTTGAATTAGAGATAGCGTTATCCATAAAAGAACAAAATATATGAAAATGTAATTAGTTATTTTGCTTCCTTATTGCTGTACATGCATGTTATTCCAATATATGCAAAAGAATCCATATTTAAAATGAAATACTAAATCAGATTATAGGAGGATGTTCTAAAGATGAGATACGAAAATTTATCGAAAAGACTAAATAGATATACAATATTATTTTTAATAATGGATTTGATTATACTTTTAATTGATTTATTCAGTTGTCATAATCATACTAAATTTTTGTTTCTCATATCGACAATATTCATAATTAATTGTTTGTTTTTCGATTTTTGTAAAAAGCACGTTGCTTATATTAAAAAATCAATATTTTATATTTGGCAATTTAATTATGAAAATGCAATCTATGGATATATAAAGTTATTGGTCTTGATTTTGTTTAGCATTTGTTACTTTGCTTTTTATGATTATAGTGTTAAACCGATGATAATCTTAGCACTTATTGGTATCTGTATTATGTTGATTGTGATTAAAAGAACATTAAAACTTAGAAAGTTATGATTTTAATAAACAAGTCGTATGACAGATGTTGCTAGACCATGTTTATTAGATCGTGATCAGGTTGCTTCGGTTGATGTTGTTATGATGGTGAATAGAGGAGGTGTGGTATATGACAGACGAACAAAGAAAGATGATTGATAAATTAAATGAAGATAATCGAAAATTAAATGATGTGAACAAAGGAATGAAAGACTATGCTAAATACAAATTGGTCGTAGGGATTCTCGTGGTTATCATAATAATCGTTTTATATCTCATTCAGCATACCACCTGATTTAAAGGTGGATTTAGAGGGAAATAAAAACAATCGAAATAGGTGAAAAAAAGCGGATAATTTACTATCCGTTTTTAATATGCTTTGAAAATTTTTTGTAGTTTTTTTGTAACTTTTATCTAAAAGAGTGAAGAAATTCACTCCTATTAATGATGATGAATATAACCATAATGTGAGAATATGCTTTAAATAAGGCATAAAAAAAGCACCTGGCAAATGCTAGGTGCAATCTTTGACAAATGGTGGTCTCAGTCGGAATCGAACCAACGACACAAGGATTTTCAGTCCTTTGCTCTACCAACTGAGCTATGAGACCACATGGTTGCGGGAGAAGGATTTGAACCAACGACCTCCGGGTTATGAGCCCGACGAGCTACCAGACTGCTCTATCCCGCGATGTGAATTAATTAAGATGGCGCAGAAGCTGGGATTCGAACCCAGGCGCCGCTCGCACGACCTACCGGTTTTCAAGACCGGACCCTTCAGCCACTTGGGTACTTCTGCATATGTATAATTGGTGGACCCTGTAGGACTCGAACCTACGACCCGCCGGTTATGAGCCGGATGCTCTGACCAACTGAGCTAAGGGTCCAAGTTAAACTCGTTGGTGGCTGGAGTGAGACTCGAACTCACGACCTTCCGGGTATGAACCGGATGCTCTAGCCAACTAAGCTACCCAGCCGAATTAAATAAAATAATGGTCGGGATGACAGGATTTGAACCTGCGACCCCTTGATCCCAAATCAAGTGCACTACCAAGCTGTGCTACATCCCGATATTTTTAGAAAAAAAATAAATGGCGCGCCCAGCAGGAATCGAACCCACAACCTTTTGATCCGTAGTCAAACGCTCTATCCAGTTGAGCTATGGGCGCATTTATTTCAACTGAGCTTTTGTGTCTCGCTCAGTGCCCATTAAATATACCATCACTTTAAAACGATTGCAAGCACTTTTTTAAAATTTTTTTAATTTTTTTTAAATTCGTGTTTTTCAACCTATATACGTAGTATAATTACCTATATATATAATTAGAAAAAAAGGAGATTTAAATCATGAATAACATTGAATCAGTAAAAGGACACTTAATCGTATCATGTCAGGCGCTTCCAGATGAACCTTTACATTCATCTTTTATTATGGGACGTATGGCTAGAGCGGCTAAATGGGGTGGCGCTAAAGGTATTCGTGCTAATACTGTAGAGGATATTAATGAAATTCAAAAAGAAGTTGATTTACCAGTTATTGGAATTATTAAACGAGTATATGGGGACTGTCCAGTATTTATTACACCTACAATGAAAGAAATCGATGAATTGATTGAAGGGGCACATCCAGAAATCGTTGCCTTAGATGCAACTTGTCGTGTTCGTCCAGATGGAAGAACTTTAGATGAATTGTATGCTGATATTCGTGCTAAGTATCCAGAACAAAAATTAATGGCAGACTGCTCTACATTAGAAGAGTGTCTTCATGCCGCTCAATTAGGCTTTGATTTTGTAGGAACAACATTAGTTGGATATACAGAAGAAAGTAAGGGCGATAAAGTTGAAACGAATGATTTTGAGTTAATGCGTAAATATTTAGAACAATCAAACGTACCAATGATTGCTGAAGGAAATATTGATACACCAGAAAAAGCACGCCGTGTATTAGAACTTGGCTGCTTTAGTGTTGTAGTAGGATCTATTATTACTCGTCCTCAATTAATCACAAAACGATTTGTAGATTGCATTGAGGGATAAATATGTTAAAGAAGGAACAATTAGAAAAATTATTAGAACGTTGTATGGCTTCTTCTTGTGATTTTGCCGAAATCTTTGAAGAAGAAGGTACAACGGAATCTTTATCCATGTTAAATGGAAAATTAGAAGATACAAACGTATTGATTCGTGCTGGCATTGGAATTCGTCTATATAAAGGTGTGCAATCTGTATATGGATACACAAATGAAACAAATGAAGAATCATTAAATGCCTTAGTGGATGATTTGCGTGGTGGATTTGGCATAGAATCTAAATCGGTATCGATCTCTTTGGTTGAAGAAACTCATGAAAATCTTCATCCAATCAAGGAAAATCCTGTCAAAGCTTCATTAGAATCTAAAGTTGCCTTAATGGTACGTGCAAGTGATGCAGCAAAGGCATATTCAGATAAAATTCAAAAAGTATCTGTAGGGTTGGCAAGTGTATGCCAAAATGTACAGATTTCAAATAGTGAAGGAAGACTCGTACATGATACAAGAATTCGTTGTCGTATGTCTGTATCCTCTTTTGCCCAAGATGGCCAAAACTTACAATCTGGTTATGAAGCACCAGGCGCAAGTAAAGGCTTAGAATTCTTTGAAGAAAGAACTCCAGAATCTATTGGACAAGAAGCAAGTCGTATCGCATTAGTATTATTAGAGGCAAAAGATTGTCCATCTGGTAAAATGCCAGTCATTATTGATAATGGCTTTGGGGGTGTTATTTTCCATGAAGCTTGTGGACATGCCTTAGAAGCAAGTTCAGTCAGTAAAAATCAGAGTGTATTCTGTAATAAATTAGGTCAAAAAGTCGCAAGTGATAAAGTTACAGCTATTGATGATGGCACAATTCCAAATGCGTGGGGCTCACAAAACGTCGATGATGAGGGAAATCCCCAACAAAAACGTGTATTAATTGAGAATGGTATTTTAAAGAGTTATATGATAGACCGCTTGAATGGTCGAAGGATGGGCCTTGAATCGACTTCGAGTTCACGTCGTCAGTCTTATAAATTTGAAACAACTTCGCGTATGACAAATACATATATTGCGGCTGGAAATGATGATTTTGACGAAATGTTTGAAGGAATTAAGCGAGGACTATACGCAAAGAAAATGGGTGGTGGAAGTGTAAATCCACAAACCGGAGAATTTAACTTTGCCGTATTAGAAGGTTATTTAATTGAAGATGGCAAGATTTCCTATCCAGTAAAAGGGGCTTCTTTAATTGGTAATGGTGCAGATATCCTATTTAATATTGATCGCGTTGGTAAAAACTTAGAGCGTGGACAAGGTATGTGTGGCGCTAGTTCTGGTTCGATTCCTACAGATGTAGGTCAACCTGCCATTCGTGTTTCACAAATTACAGTAGGAGGTACGGCCAATGAATAAACAAGTATGGATTGAAAAAGCACTTGGCCTAGGTATTCAGGAATTTGAAATCTATCAATCTACAACGGTTGAAAAAGAAATGACTTGGTTTCAAGGACAAATGGATACTTTAGTATCCAGTAAAGTGACAGGTACAAGTATTCGTGGAATTGTAGATGGAAAAATGGCCAATATGGCATTGGAAGAAATAGATGATTCTATGTGTGAAACTGTTCTAAAATCATTGATTGAACAAGCACATATTATTTCAAATGAAGAAAACGATTCGTTAAGAAAACCAGAACCAATTGAGTACGCAAAAAAAGATGTGACTTGGAATATGGCTAGTACAGAATATGTGAAGGATATTCTTCAAAGCTTAGAAGCTAAGATTCTAGCCTATGATCCACGTGTCATTCAAGTTGGATATTTAGGCTATAGCCAAGGCAGTGGAAGTCGCAGTATTGTGAATAGCTTAGGCATGGATGTACAAGATGCAGATGAAATGCAGTACATTGTTGCCAGTGTTGTCGTTAAAGAAGAGGAAGAAGTCAAGGATGCAAGTTTAGTTGAAGTTGTATATGACTTTGATCAATATGATTTAGATTCATTCGTTTCTCGTGTTTGCGATAAGGCTTTAAATAAATTAAAGGCCACACCAATTCCAAGCTGTACATGTCCAGTCATCTTTGAAAAGGATGCGATGACATCTTTATTTGCCGCCTTTACTGGTTTATTTAATGGGGAATTAATGTATAAGGGAATTTCACCTTTAAAAGATAAGTTTAACGAACAAATTTTCTCTGAACAAATCACAATTATTGATAATCCAAAGAATACGGATTGTCTAAGTATTGCCAATTTTGATGATGAGGGGTGTCCAACTTCTTCAAAAACTTTGGTGGATCACGGAAAATATGTTATGATGCTTCATGACACAAGAAGTGCCAATCGAATGCATACAAAGAGTACAGGAAATGGCTTTAAATCGGGCTATGCATCTAGCGTAAGTGTACAGCCAATGAATTGTTACATTGTACCGGGAAATGATAGTTTTGAGGATTTATGTACAAAAATTAAGGATGGCTTTGTCGTACAGAATTTAGCAGGTCTTCATGCTGGACTTGATTTTGTTTCTACAAACTTCTCACTACAATGCTCAGGCTTCTGGGTAAAGGATGGTAAAAGAGATAAGAATGTTACTTTGGTTACCGTCGCAAATAATTTCTTAAATATGATGAAACACGTAATTAGTGTGGGTAACGATTTAGATTGGAGTTATCACCAGGTTGTAAGTCCAAGTATCGCATTTGAAGAGTGTACGATTTCAGGGGAATAAATATGGTAAATGAATTTAAAAATGAAAAACTACAAGAAACATTAATTGTATTTAATAGAGAAAAAACAGATTCAGCATTTAGAAACTTGTTGGATGCGTTTATTTCGACTAATTTTCTAATTCCAGCACAATGGGATAAAGATCCTTCTCGCAATGAAAAGGGAGTCTTAGTCTTTGAACCAAATACACAATTCCAATTGTCTTTGATTCAAAATGATAAGGGAGATAGTTTCTTTCCCGTCTTCTCAAGTATGGATCAATTGAAAAAATGGGATCAAGATAGTGAAATCCATTCCTTGGTTATGACATATAATCAATATATGCCATTTGTGAAGATGGCATTAAATCAGATTCATGGCATTGTGATCGATCCATTTGGAGCGAATGTTTTATTAGACTGCAACTTATTGGTTGAACTTGATAAAAATCGCGGTTCACAAGTGAGTGAAAATCCAATTCATAAAGGTGATAGTTTAAAGCTTCGTGATCCTATTTCAAGTGTAACAGAACTTCAAAGAGCTATCTGTGAATTTGGTGACTCTCATTCAGACATTCTTTCTATTTATTTGAAAGAAAGAATTGTGAAGGATCAGCCTAGCCACTGGTTCTTAGTTGTGGATATGATTAATGATGATAAACAAACAATTCAAGATTTAGGAAACTTCTGTACGCCTGTAAGTTATGGAAAAGGTTTTGAATTCATGTTTGGAAGTATGGAACTTGCCAAGAAAATTATGGCGGATACAATTCCAACATATGTAAAGGTTACAAAGTAATTAAGGTGCAATTAAGCACCTTTTTCTTATATAATAGAAGTATGAAATTACCTGAATATATATTAGAAATCATTCAAAAAATAAATGATATTGGATATGAAGCGTATGTGGTAGGTGGATGTGTACGTGACTATTTACTAGATCGACCAATCCATGATTATGATATTTGTACAAGCGCCAAACCTGAAGTGATACTAAATTTATTTGATCGAAGTGTGGGAACAGGACTCAAGCATGGAACGGTAACAGTTTTATCAAATTCACCCGTTGAAATCACAACCTTTCGTTTAGAGAGTGAATACAAGGATCATCGTCATCCAGATAGTGTGAAATATGTTTCAACAATTGAAGAAGATTTATCAAGACGTGATTTTACTGTGAATGCGATGGCCTACCATCCGGATCATGGCTTGATTGATCCGTATAAAGGACAATTTGATCTTAAAGCAAAAGTCATTCGATGTGTGGGTAATCCAGATCGAAGATTTAGTGAAGATGCTCTAAGAATGCTTCGTGCCTATCGTTTTTGTGCAAAACTAGGCTTTTCGATGGACGAAACAGTAAAAAAATCCATCGACACAAATGCATCTTTGATTCAATATGTATCTATAGAAAGAATTGTGCATGAATTAAAAGAAATCATGGAAACAAATCCACAAGTATTGGCCGATATGACACTTCTTTTAAAACCAGTATTTAATGAGTTGGATTTGGCATTGATGTGTAGTCAAAACTCAATCTATCACTATACCGATGTTTTGCATCATACTTTAGATGCGATGTGCTATTTAAAACCATATGATGAAACTTTGGCCTTTGCGCTATTATTCCACGATTTAGGCAAAGTACAAGTAAAAACAACGGATTCGAATGGAAAGGATCATTTTAAGCATCATGCGAAGGTAGGAAGTGAATTATCTAAAGAGCTTTGTCGACGCTTTAAACTTACAAATGAACAAAGAAAGTGGATTCCATTCTATGTTTTGCATCATGATGATAAATTTACTTGTGATTTAGATTGTATTTATAAGTATCGTGTTACATATCATTTGGATGAAGAACACTTGTTGAACTTACTTCAAATTCGCTATTGTGATGCGATGGCCCATTCTGAATTGGGACAAAAATCAGCTAAAGATGTAGAACTTTTCCATGCGTATTACATCCAAAATAGAAATCGCTGTATGTGTATATCCCAACTTGCGTTGAATGGAAAGGATATTATAGATGCGACAAATTTCAGAGGAAAACAGATTCAAGAAGCTTTGAATATGTGTTTAAAATACGCTTTTTATCATCCGGAAAAGAATAGGAAAGAAGAATTATTGAATATACTAAAAAATGAGTTATGATTGTTCGTAACTCATTTGTGCTAATGTCTTTTTAAAGTTTTTAATAAATAACGTTACCGTTGTGCTTACCGCAATAAAGTCAGCGATAGGTTCTGCAACAAATACCGCAAAGATATGATCGGATAAGATGTTTGGTAAGATAAAAATCAATGGAATTAAGACAATGATCTTTCTAAAGATAGCTAAGAAAACGGAAATCTTGGCATTTCCAAACGCAATGAATGTTTGTTGGCAAGAAATCTGAAGTCCCATCAATAATACGCATGCCATATAGATACGAATGGCCCAGCTTGCCATTGACATTAAGTCTGGATCATTTGTGAAGATAGAAATAAATACTTGAGGGAATAATTCCACTAGAATCCAGATGATACTTGCGTATGTGAAACAACATAGTGTTTGAAGTAAAAATCCTTTTTTAACGCGCTGGCCATTTTTAGCACCAAAGTTGTAACTGATGATGGGTTGTCCACCTTGCGTTAATCCTTGTATTGGCATCATCGCAAACTGCATAACACTCGTTAGAATGGTCATACTTCCAATCGCAACGTCCCCACCAAATTTAGAGAGTTGCATATTGAAACATAAAGAAATCAAGCTTTCTGTTGACTGCATCACAAAAGGTGCGATACCTAAAGCTAAACTAGGAAATAATAGGCTTGGTACGATTTTAAAATTTTCTTTTTTTAACTTAAGAACCGTCTGTTTACCACTCAAGAAATGAATAACCCAGATTGCACTGATAGCTTGCGAAATAATGGTAGCTAATGCAGCCCCTTTTACGCCCATATTGAATCCAAAGATAAAGATAGGGTCTAAAATAATGTTTAAGATAGCTCCAATTAAAACGGTCATCATACTTGTTTTAGAGAATCCCTGACAAGAAATAAAGGCATTCATTCCGAGTGTCATTTGGACAAAAATGGTTCCTAAGGCATAAATACCCATATATTGTTTGGCATATACAATTGTTTTTGAACTTGCCTGGAATAATTGTAGTAATGGTGTTTGAAAAGCTAATAAACATACAGTTAGAGTTAATGAAATCATAATCAATGCGATAAAACAGTTACCCATGATTTTTTCAGCAGTAGGATTATCTTGTTTACCCATATATATACTAGCTCTTGGGGCACCTCCCATACCGACTAAACACGCAAAGGCGGATACAATCATAATAATTGGTAAACAAACGCCTACGCCTGTTAGAGCAGTAGCCCCTACATCTTGAATGTGACCAATATACATGCGGTCAACTACATTATAGAGTAAGTTAACAATTTGACTTAAGATGGCAGGAATCGCCAACATAAAGAGTAACTTACCAACTTTTTCATGTCCTAAATCCACTTCGGACGCTGTTGTAAATTTCATTTTAATTTGCTCCTTCTATTTTTTCATTCATTTTATTCATTGTATCAATCATACATTGAATATCTTTTGTGGGAATATCCTTGAATAAAACTTGATTGATTTTATCAATCTCAATAGAGATTTTTTCTAATATAGGAATCGCTTCTTCCGTTAGTTCAATATAAGAAATCCTTCTGTTTTCTGAAACTTTTTTCATTGTGATCAATCCCTTTTGTTCCAAACTTGTTACGCTTCGAGAAACCAAAGCTTTTGAAACACCGAGTACAACACGAAGCTGTGTGCTTGTCGTGATGGAATTGTTGTTTTGTAGTAAAATCAATATGGATATTTCATTTGGTGAAAAGGTATATTCTGAAAATCGATCTTTGATTTGTTTGCCGTAATATTCACGCAATCGATTGGATAAACGTAAAAATTCTTCAATTGTCAACATATGCCTCCTAATGTTTACTTGTGAACAGTTCAATTGTAAACAAGTGGCAGTATTCTGTCAACGAATAGTTAAAAAATATGATGTACGATAATTGACTACACAAATAATGTGGATATAATTAGACTGATTAGGGAGGGATATGCATGACGTTAAAAGAGTTAAAAATAGGACAGAGTGCATTGATTAAGGCCGTTGGAGGAACGGGTGCATTAAGACAACACTTTCTAGATATGGGAGTTATACCTGGAGCTGAGGTTACAGTTGTAAAGTTTGCGCCTATGGGTGATCCAATGGAATTGCAGATTCATGGTTATGAATTATCGCTTCGTTTAGATGAAGCTGAAAAAATATTGGTTGAATTAATTGATGAGAGAACAAGAAAGCATGAGAGTGCAGAAAATATAAATAACACCGTTCACCCTGGTTTAGGTGAAGATGGTAAATATCATGTAAAGGCAGATGAACATCCTTTGCCAGAAGGAACTTGTTTGACATATGCCTTGGTAGGAAATCAAAACTGTGGAAAAACCACTTTGTTTAATCAATTAACGGGATCGAATCAACATGTAGGAAATTTTCCGGGTGTAACCGTCGATCGAAAGGATGGTCCAATCAAAGGGTATCCAAATACAATGGTGACAGATTTACCGGGTATTTATTCGATGTCACCTTATACGAGTGAAGAAATTGTATCGCGTAATTTTGTGTTAAATGATAAGCCTAAGGCTATCATTAATATTGTAGATGCCACAAATATTGAGCGAAACTTGTATTTGACTATGCAACTTTTAGAAATGAATATTCCGATGGTTGTTGCACTTAATATGATGGATGAAGTGGCCAACAATCAAGGTTCGATTGATATCAATGGTATGGAGGCTATGCTTGGTGTACCAGTTATACCTATTTCTGCAGCTAAAAACCAAGGTGTTGATGAATTGATTGAACATGCGATTCATATTGCGAAATATCAGGAAAGACCAGGCCGTTTAGATTTTGTGGGGAAGATGATTTCGGTGGAGCCGTTCACCGTTGTATACATTCCATCTGTCATTTGATTGAAGATCATGCCAAAAAGGTAGATATTCCTTTGCGCTTTGCGGCTAGTAAAATTATTGAAGGCGATAATTTGATTCTTGATCGTTTGGATTTAGATGATAACGAAAAAGAAATGATTGAGCACATTGTGCTTCAAATGGAAAAAGAGCGTGGACTCGATCATAGTGCGGCCATTGCCGATATGCGTTTTTCCTTTATTGAAAAGGTTTGTGAACAAACCGTAGTAAAACCTAAAGAAAGTAAAGAGCGTGTTCGAAGTGAAAAAATTGACCGTATTTTAACGGGTAAATATACCGCAATTCCTATGTTTATTGGAATAATGCTGCTTGTATTCTATCTAACATTTAATGTGGTTGGTGCATGGCTTCAAGGCTTATTAGAATTAGGTATTGATTGGATCACACAAGTAGTGGATGCATGGATGACAAGTGCTCACGTAAGCTATGCTGTACATAGTTTGGTGATTGATGGTATCTTTGCGGGTGTAGGTTCTGTCTTATCTTTCTTACCAATCATTGTGACACTATTCTTCTTTTTATCTATGATGGAAGATAGTGGATATATTGCGCGTGTAGCCTTCTTTATGGATAAACTATTAAGAAAGATTGGGCTGTCAGGAAGAAGTATTGTTCCTTTATTGATTGGATTTGGTTGTACGGTACCAGCCGTTATGTCGACACGTACTTTACCAAGTGAAAGAGATCGTAAGATGACGATTTTATTGACGCCATTTATGTCTTGTACCGCAAAATTACCTATTTATGCCTTCTTTGTGAATGCATTCTTTCCAAAACAAGGCGGCCTAGTTATGACAGGACTTTATGTTTTGGGCATTGTCGTAGGTGTTTTAATCGCATTTTTATTTAAAAACACTTTATTTAAAGGAGAAGCTGTTCCATTTGTGATGGAACTTCCAAACTATCGTTTGCCTGGATTAAAGAATGTGAGTCAATTGTTGTGGGAAAAGGCGAAGGATTTCTTACAAAAAGCCTTTACGGTTATTTTTGTGGCAACTGTACTTGTGTGGTTCCTTCAAAGCTTTAATTTACAATTCGATATGGTCAAAGATTCGAGTCAAAGTATTTTGGCAATGATTGCCGGATGGATTGCTCCTGTATTTGCGCCATTAGGACTTCAAGATTGGCGTATTGTGACATCGTTGATTAGTGGGTTTATGGCTAAGGAAAGTGTTGTTTCTACACTACAAGTATTATTTGTAGGTGGTGTACATAGTGCATTAACTACACTATCAGCTGCTTCGTTACTTGTATTCTGTTTGATTTATTCACCATGTGTTGCGGCTATCGCATCGATTAAACGAGAACTAGGTGCAAGATGGGCAGTCGGTGTAGTGGCATGGCAATGTGTACTTGCATGGATTTTAGCCTTTATTGTTCATGTGATTGGTTCTGTATTATAAGTAGCTTTAATGCTACTTTTTTTTTGAAAAAGGATGGTTTATAATTTTTCCATATCTAAGGGAGGGTGTTTACTTATGTATAAGTTAATTGCGTGTGATTTAGATGAAACTTTGATCAAACCTGATCGAACAATTGATTCTAGAGATATTGAGGCCATTAAGAAGTTGAAAGATTTAGGTGTTAAATTTGTACTGGCTACAGGAAGAGGTTATAACACAGTTCAGGGTACATTAAAGGAATTGGATCTTTTTGATGAAGCAAACCAATATGTGATTTCATATAATGGGGGTGCTATCACTGAAAATAAGGATAATCGACTTTTACATTTTGAAGGTATTTCTTTTGAAAAAGCTGAAGAATTATATAAGCGTGGATTAAAGTATGATGTAGTCATTCATGTATATACGCGTGATGCGGTATATGCATATAACTTAACGGAAGATGAAAAAAGATATGTGCAGAATCGTCAAGAAATGATTGAGGTATTTGATCAAAATCTTGATTTTTTAAAGGGACAGGAAATTGTAAAAATATTATATACAAATACCGATTTTGAGTATCTTCAAAGCATTGATCGTGATCTAAAGGATATTACGTATGATATGGATGTTTCATATTCAAGTAATCGTTATATTGAATTTAACCATAAGGGTGTAAATAAGGGAGCTGGACTTAAAAAACTAGCCAATCTATTACATATTGATATTCAGGATACGATTGCGATTGGGGATAACTATAACGATTTATCCATGATTAAGGATGCTGGCTTAGGTGTGGGTGTACAAAATGCAGCACCAGGTATCAAGCCGGATTGCGACTATATCACAACGGCTACTTGTGAAGAAGGTGCTGTTTGTGAAGTCATTGAAAAATTTGTATTAAAAGGAGAGTAAAATGAAGAAACTCATTCAATTATATGTTTCTTGGTTTAAGATGGGTCTATTTACTTTTGGTGGTGGATATGCCATGTTGCCAATGATTCAAAAGGAAGTTATTGAAAAATATCATTGGGCTACAGAAGATGAAGTCATGGACTATTATGCGATTGGTCAATGTACACCCGGTGTTATTGCGGTCAATACATCCACTTTTATTGGATACTATCAAGCCGGAGTTCCAGGAGCGATTGCAGCTACTCTAGGTGTAGTTACTCCATCCATCATCATTATTAGTATAATTGCAGGTTTGATCACAAACTTTTCAAGTTTAGCCATTGTACAACATGCACTAAATGGAATTCGTGTAGCTGTATGTATGTTGATGATCAATGCCGTATTAAAATTAGGTAAGGGCAATATTAAAAATAAAATTGGTTTCTTGATTTTTGCGGTGGCCCTTATTTTTGCGATGTTTACTAAAGTTTCTACGGTGTTACTTGTGATTGGCGCAGGCATAGCCGGAGTCATCTTCTCTAGAATAGGATGGTTAAAGAAGAATGCCTAAATTGTTGTTGATGTTTTTAGAGTTTTTTAAAACCGGCCTATTTGCGGTAGGAGGAGGCCTTGCGACTATTCCTTTCTTAAGAGAGATTGGGGTTCGTTATGGCTGGTATACTATGAGTGATCTATCCACAATGATTGCGGTTAGTGAATCTACACCAGGTCCAATGGGCGTCAATATGGCTAGTTATGTAGGCTTTAGTCAATATGGTGTATTAGGTTCGATTGTGGTAACACTTGGTCTGGTATTACCAAGTTTGATTATTATTTGTATCATTGCCAATTTCTTAGAGAAATTTAAAGAGGCGAAGCTTGTTCAACAAATCTTTGCCGGATTAAAACCTGCTGTAGTTGCCTTTATTGCCGTAGCTACTATTGATATTTTGGTGACAACTTTATTTGGTGATTATACTTTCTCCACATTTCATTGGAAACAATTTATTTGTCTATTCATATTGTTGGCGTTTAGTAAGTATAAACCCAAATTACATCCAATCTGGTTTATTGTAGCTAGTGCAGTGATAGGAATTGTATTTGCGTTTTAAGTCATAGGGAAACTTATGGCTTTTTTCTTTTAGGTAAAATAAAAAGCAATGTCCGGGCTTGACATTGCTTTAGGGAGAGGAAAATTATTAAGATAAAAATGTATCTTGAGTTTATAGGGTTGAATAATTTTCCAAAGGGTTAATCATAAGATAAGGCATTTCTTATGACACTTAAAATATATATTTTTTTGGTACTTAACGCAATGAACACATATTTTGATTTGTACATTATTATGTGTGTAATCTTTTTGTAGTTTGTGTTAAGCTACTAAGTAGAAGGAGATGATTTTAATGTGTACCGCATTAAGCTTTAATCAGTTTTTTGGAAGGAATTTAGATTATGAATTTTCATATGGAGAACAAGTAGCTGTTACGCCGCGCAATTATGATTTTCATTTTAGACATTTAGATAAACATGAAAGTCATTATGCTCTGATTGGAATGGCCCATGTATTTGAAGAGTATCCATTGTATTATGATGCCATGAATGAGAAAGGCTTGGGAATGGCTGGATTAAACTTTGTTGGGAATGCAAAGTTTTATGAAGTCCAAGAAGACAAGAACAATGTGGCTGCCTTTGAATTTATTCCTTGGATCTTATCGCAATGTGCAAGTGTCAAAGAGGCAAGAGTCGTATTAGAAAATACAAATGTTTGTGCAACACCATTTAATGAACAATTTCCAGTAGCTGAATTACACTATATGATCAGTGATGAAAATGAAAGCATTGTCGTGGAGTGTATGGAAGATGGTATGCATGTATATGATAATCCTACGCATGTTTTGACAAACAATCCGCCATTTCCTATGCAGTTATTTCGTTTGAATGACTATATGTATTTATCAAACAAACAGCCTGTAAATAACTTTGGATTGGATTTAACTGCCTATTCACGTGGCTTTGGAGCTATGGGACTTCCTGGAGACTTATCGAGTGGATCCAGATTTGTGCGTGTTGCCTATACAAGAGCCAATGCGACGAGTGATAAGAATGATTTAAGTCAATATTTCCACATTATTGGTAGTGTCAAGCAACAAAAAGGTCTTTGTGAAGTGGAACCAGGAAAGTATGAATATACAATTTATACGTCTTGTTGCGACTTAAGAAATGGAATTTACTATTATACGACATACAATAATCATCAGATCAGTGGTGTGAATATGTTTAATGAGAATTTAGATGGTGAAACACTTATTTCATATCCAACGATTGAAGAAGAAATAATTCATATGCAAAATTAGTTTAAAAGGAGAAAATAATGGGACTTTTAGGTGAAACAAAACCAGTAAAAAAACCAATTTTAGGCGTTTCTTTATATCCAGAACAAGAATCTATGGAGGAAATCGAAAACTATTTAACAATGGCAAGCCGTTATGGTTTCACAAAAATCTTTACAAGTATGTTTAGTGTTCCGGGCACAAAAGAAGAAGTGTTTGATTATTTTAAAAATTTTTGTGATTTAGCACATAAACATGGAATGAAAGTATCTGGTGACTGTAACACCGCATTCTTTAAGAAAATGGGTGCTAGCGAAAGCGACATCTCCATCTTTAAAGAGATGGGAATAGACATCATTCGTATGGACCTACCATATTTTGACCAAAGAGATGTGACTTTAATCAACAATCCTTACAACATCACAATCGAATTATCAAGTTGTATGATTCAAGCTGTTCGTATGGCATTAGAAAATGGGGCAAATCCAAAGAACTTCTCAACTTGCCACAATTTCTATCCAGAACGCTATACAGCATCCGATTTAGAAAGTATTCGTTCGGTCAATAAAGAATTGGCAACTTTGGGTATTCCTAGTGCTGTCTTTATTTCTAGTAATGAAGACAATACACATGGGCCATGGCCAGTACATGATGGACTTCCAACTGTTGAAGATCATCGTTGGATTCCAGCTGAATTGCAGGTTCGTCATTGGATTGCAGTAGGTGATGTGGATGAAATCATCTTCGGAAATGCTTTTGCGAGTGAAGAAGAATTTAAAGCAATTGATCAAGTGATGAACCAAGCTTATGTCAATATACCAAAACTAGTTGGACATGACTACTTGGCAGAACTACTTCCTCATGGAGATGTGGAAAGAGTTCCATTTAAAGTCGTTTTAGATGATGGTGTTACAGATTTGGAAAAAGAAATTTTATTTGATAGTGTGTATCATCAATGTGGAGAAACACCATACTACATGATTCGTTCTCGCTGGACAAGAATGTTCTACGGTAAAAAGAATATTCCGGAAAGAAAAATAGATGAAGAATACTATCATTGTGGAGATGTAGTCATTGTGAATGACAATTTGGCTCATTATCGTGGTGAAGTGCAAATTGTATTAAAAGATATGAAGGTAGATGGTCAAAGAAATCGTATTGGTCATATTCCAGAAGCCGATCATATTTTATTGAATGAAGTAAAAGCTGGCAGAAGTTTTTGTTTCATGAAGTTGGAGACTTTGGCAAAACAAAAATAATTTGTTTCATTTCATTTAAAACGTGTTAAGATAATGGAGGATGCTTGTTGAAAGTATCTAAATCCATTATTCTAAGCAGAAAGGGAGGTTTTTAGCGATGCCTCCTTTTTTGCACTTCATAATAAAAAGCCTACTGGAAATGGTTCCATGTAGGCTTTTCTAATAGTTCATAAGCTGTTTTTGCGTTTCTAACGTTTGTGTTAGAGAATTTATCGAATAATTTATAATTGTTGAGTCTGACCATTAATTTTTTATCGGTTCTAGGAAAATGAAGTGGGAATAATTTATCAAATCTTTCACTTTCACTGATTAGAATGGATGTTACTTCATTGTTGATGGATAAATAGCTTAGAAGATCTTGAATGGCTTGTGAGTCAAAGTAAACTAAAACTTCTACATGAGCCTGATTGTCTTTTGTGGAATATATCGCAAATCCTTTCGGTTGTTTATCTTCATTAACCATTGTGACAATGGATTTTTTTAAGCTTTTATGATATTGGATAAGCTTGTTGAATTCATCTTCACTTAATAGAATACTGCCATCAAAATACTGCATGAATTGGAAATATAATGTGTATAAGTTCTCTGCTTTTTGTTTTACATGATAAGGATTACCACTTCTGCATAGTGGAGCTCCAATCCAATATTCTTTTGTGTTTGAAATGTGTTGAAAGCTTTTTGCCTCAAATAATTTTGGCATGTTTGTGTATGTGATAGTTAATAAATCGTTATAGGTAGCTTGTGAAATAGCAGCATCTAATAAGTTAGAAAATTGTTTTCTTTGTCTATAATCTGGTAAAGTTGCAGCCATACCAATCACAGATACACGCATTTGTCGATCTAAAAACATCATAGTTCTTTTTGTGACTTGAAGACAAGAAGTAATCTTATCGTCTTGCCAGAAACAGAACATGTGTTGCGGATCATATTGATATTTCATCCAGGCATCGATTTCTTTTTTATCCATATTAAATGCGGATTTAATCAACAAGTCTTTGATTTGTGCATCATATCCAACACTGTTGTGACAAATCATTGGTTATCTCCATCTTCTTCGTGTTCCGTATATTCAACATCAATAGCTCCATGTTTTGGAGTTGATTTTGGTTGTTCATTTTGGCTTTGTGTACTGCGATAAGTGTGAACGTGTACATGCCTTCTTCCTGTAAATAGGGAAATAATCCAGAAGAAAATGATGATTGGTAAAATAAATGGAAGCAGCCAGCTTGCTAGGGTTCCAAATATAAAGATAATCACAAAAAAGGCAATAAGAGTAAAAATACTATCCATAAAGGTACCTCGCTTTTCTAAAGTATATCATATTCATAATATGCGCATTAAATAACGCATTCGGTTTCAATGTCTTGTATGTATTGAATTTTTATTTTTCCATTTGTGAGTTCCATTAAATCTTTAGAAATATCTTCTTGAACAAGGAAATGATAGACAACATCTTCTTCATATTGTTGTTCAATAACTTCAATGTTTTGTGTTCTAAAGTAATGGTCAATTTTTCCAATGAGATCATAAGAAAAATGAATTTGATATTCTTGAAGTGTAGTTACAGTTGTCAGTGTTGCAACTTTTAAAGCTTGGGAAATACTCGAGCTATAGGCTCTTACAAGTCCTCCAGTTCCAAGCTTGATTCCTCCAAAATAGCGTACTACAACGGCTAGAATATCTTGCATTTCATTATGCATCAACACATCCAACATAGGGTGACCTGCTGTCTGACTTGGTTCTCCATCGTCGTTAGATCGCATAATGTTTCCTATAATCATAGCTGTACAATGATGATTGGCATTGGGATGTTCTTTTTTTATAGCTTTTAAAAAGTCTTTTGCCTCTTGTTCATCCTGTGTTCTATGAAGGTAGGTAATAAATTTACTTTTTTTAATTTCTATTGTATTTATACAATCATTTTGAATTCTTGGCATAGTTGTATTGTAGCAAAGAATAGCTATATTCTACAAGTTTAGTAGAAAAGAAACCATTCTAGTGTTGGCGTCTAGAATGGTTTCTTTTGTTTATTATTATTTTTAGGAGAGAGATATGAATATTGGTTTATTTCTATATTCATTGCCTT
>OMFD01000443.1_pt1 | contig 26970 bp, 19 predicted proteins | sample 1645541 | NCBI WGS metagenome assembly OMFD01 (sample SAMEA103958149, study PRJEB25191) | human gut metagenome | biome: human-associated habitat [ENVO:00009003]; feature: intestine environment [ENVO:2100002]; material: feces | place: Germany | collected 2013/2015
TTACCGTTGTAGGTAAAGCTCAGGTCGCCTCTCTTGGACGACATCAGCGAGATCGTCTCACCGTCCCTGGAGTAGACACAGTGCGAGGCCTCATACTGTCCGTTGCACGTAGCCGCGATGCTGTACCCATCCTTGTTGGCGGAATAGGTCCACTCGTGCTCGTGCTTGCGATGGATAACCTTGACCGTGCCATCGGTAACGTCGTATGCAAGGTCGGCATTAGCAAACTTGAGCCTGCTCGCAAGATCCTCCTGCGAAAGATCGCTCGTGCCAAGGTTCACATAATCATAGTAGTAGTACTGCTTATTGGACTCGGGATCGAACTTGGTATCGTCGACAGACAGGACGGCTTCGCCCGTAAAAGACTTATCGACATGAACCTTACCGTAGCTGCCGACATCGGACGCATCGACACCCTTCGCCTTGGCCGTAGTGACCTTCGTGTTGCCGGCGAGCGTCACAGAACCAAGGGCATAAATTGCGCAGCGCTTCTCGTCCTGACCGCTTATGTCGCGACCGTTGAAATAATCAGAGGGGAACACGAACGAATCGTCGATAACCGTACCGTTTATGGTGCACGACGCATCCTTTGCCACCGCAATGGCACTCGTCATGTGCATCTGATACTGAATATCCCACACCTTGAACATATAAGAGCAGGGTCCATTCCATGACGCGTTATTTGTTGAACGAATGCTGCAGTTATTCAGAGCAACTATGGCATTTTTGACGCCAATATTGCCCGCATGCACATGGCCGCTCTCAACCTTCATCTCGTCGCATGCAATCATTCCCTGACTGTTGTTTTCGAACGTGCAGCCGTTCAACGTAACTTTTGGAGTCTTCGACCGCCCGACCACGCTCAAGGCGCCGACGCAGTCATCACTATTATTCTTAAACGTGCAGTTGACAAACGTTGCATCCACCGCGACCTGGCTGCCTCTGATAGTCACAGGCGCCGGCGAGGCTTCGTAAATTTCATTACCCTGGTCAACCTTGAATGCGTTGTTCTTGCAGCATTTCCAACCGCTGACATTCACGTTCGTGAAGCTGGCCGTCTCCCCCGCACCCATAGTTCCATAGAGCGTGATTGCCCGAACGGTATCTTTGTTATCGGTCCTTGAAACAAGCTTGAGGTTTTTCACGGAAAGGTTGAGGCTCTTGCCCGTATTCGGCTTATCGACACCTCCACGCGCTTCGTAATCGTTGCTATCGCTCAAAAACGTTTTTCCATCGCAGCGGACCTCGGTCGAGGTGCCCGAATCACCGATGAACTCGACATAACCGCCCTTAAGCACAAAGAGGGGGTGCTGCGAATACGTAAGGTCGCGCTTAACGGTCAGCGGACCGCCCAGAGACGAGCTATCGGTGAAATATAGGCGGGTCGGATTCTCCTTGGTGCCGCCCTCGACCTCATAGTGGTCGATATCAACCGTGCCGGCAAACCGATAGTCTTTGCCGCCGGAAAGTTGGATTACATCACTTTCGCCATACGAAAGCTCGCTTTTCAGGTGTTTCGGTTTGATCGCGCCCTGCGGATACGCCTCCGCTACCGTAGGCGTGGCGAGCGTCGTCGCCGCACCCCCAAGCGCCAGCGCTGCAGCCAGCACGCAAGCAGCAAGTCTGCGCATCCCCATCTTCTTCTCCCTCATCACAGCTCCCCTTACCCCTATGCTTTCGCAATGCTCGTTATCGCTTGGCGCCGGCGGCCGGCATGATTCCCCGTCCGACCGCCGGCATCGATTGACATGTTTATCCATGGATTATTTTGCTGCTGCACTTTCTAACGCCCTGCCGCTTGGCGCGAGTTGCACGTCGTGGGGCGCAAACGGGGCACACCTCAGCGGGCGGCGCGCACCCAATGTGGCAAAATCGAACTACTAAGGGGGCCCGAATGCTCAAGATTATCGCCTGCGACGACGACGTCGCTTTTCTAGATAGACTGCACCGGATGATCGACCGTTGGTCGACCGAGACGGGCACGGCGGTCGATGTTGCGCTCGTCACACGCGGCGAGGACCTGCTGGCCCGCCATGCCGCATCGCGCGCCGACATCATTCTGCTCGACATGATCATGCCGCTCGTCAACGGCATGGACACCGCATGCGAACTGCGCCAGGCCGACACCGCCGTGCGCCTGGTGTTCCTCACCTCGTCGCCCGAGTTCGCGCTGGAATCCTACGAGGTCCGCGCCTTCGACTATCTGCTCAAGCCCGTGACTTACGAACGCCTGGCGCAGTTACTCGACGAGCTTTCGAGCATGCGCCCGGCGGCAACCGACGAGCTCGTGATCAAAACTTCCTTTGGCTACCACGCCCTGCGCCTGTCCGACATCGAATATGCCGAGGCGCGCAACAAGCACGTGGTCTTCCACCTGCGCGACGGACGCGATATCGAGGCACTCGAGTCGTTCCGCAGCGTCGAGGACCGCTTGGAGCAAAACGCAGTCTTCTTTAAATGCCACCGCAGCTACCAGGTCAACCTGCGCAATATCGATCACTTTGACCGCACGGACATCGTCATGCGCTCGGGCGCGTGCATCCCGCTTTCGCGCAGTTGCAAGCAGGGATTCCAAGACGCCTACTTTGCGGTGCGCTTTGAGGGTGGGAGACACTGATGGTCTCCTCGGTCGAAATGGTCCTTTGGGCAATCCACCACGCCACGACGCTGCTCTTTGGCGTCTTTGCCTCGGCGGCGCTGTGCGGTGTCGAGATCAACCGGCGTCATGCGCTTGAACTGGTGTTGGTCGGCATCGTGACCGGCGCTGCCTTTTCGATCGCCAATGTCGTTGGCGGCGAACTATTTGCCCGACAGGTTTATCCACTTGCCGTGCACCTGCCGCTTATCGTCTACCTGTGTGCGCGCTACCGCCTGAGCCCGCTGCTTGCCGCGCTCGGCATTACGAGTGCTTATCTGAGCTGCCAGTTCAGCAATTGGATGGGCATCGCCGCCTTTGCCGCAACCGATTCGCAGATCGCGTACTATCTGGCGCGCATCGCGACCACACTCGCCGTCTTTGCCGTCCTGTTGCATTGGGCCGGCGACATCGGTCCACGCTTGGCGATTAAAAGCACCACCGAGCTGGGCATCCTTTTAATCCTGCCGCTCGTCTATTACGTCTTTGACTATGCCACCAACGTCTACACCACGCTGTTCCACTCGGGCTCGGTGGTAACGGTTGAGTTTTTGGCATTTGCGCTCTGTGCCTTCTATCTTATGTTTCTTGCCGTTTACCTGCGCGAATACGAAGAAAAGGAAACCGCCGAGCGAGAGCGCTGGATGCTCGAAACCCGCGACAGCGCCGCCATCAAAGAGCTCGAGGCTTGGCGTCAATCTGGGCGCGAGCTGTCGATTCTTCGCCACGATATGCGCCACTTCCTACGCGGCCTGGCCGCTTTAATTGAGGAGGGCCACACCGACGAGGCGCTCAAACGCATCGATGAACTCTGCGAAGCCGGCGATCGCACCGCCGTACGCCGCTTCTGCGCCAACGAGACCGTAAACATCGCGCTTTCGTCATTTAACTCGGATATCAATAGAAACGGCATTACCGCCAACCTGCGCGCCGCCGTACCCGAAACCATCCACGTAGGTGACGCCGACCTGTTTAGCGTGCTCTCAAATGCCTTGGAAAACGCTATCACCGCCGCGAGCGCCGCGCCCCAGGGAAAGCGATTCGTCGACTTTGACCTGCGATTAGAGGACGGCCAGCTGCTGCTGTTAGTTTCCAACACGTTTGACCGCGCGCCGCGCATGGTCGACGGCATGCCCGTGACCCGGCATGCGGGCCACGGCTTTGGCACCAAGAGCATCAAACTTGCCGTGGAGCGCATGAACGGCAACTGTCAGTTCCGCATTAACGGCGATCGGTTTGAGCTGCGCGCTGTGATGTAGAAGTGCGGCGCCGATCTCGCGGCGTGTCTTGCCCGCCAGGCAATCGCTCACCGGCGCCAATCTGCTACAGCGGAGCGGCCGCCGGGGTCAGCTGCTTGATGTAGGCCCACATGCGCTGCTTGGCCGCTTTGTCGGTCAGCGCCGCCTCAAAGCCATCGAGCGCGAGCACGCGGCGGCCCTGCACATGGGCGACCAGGCCGGGCTTGAGCATGGCGGTGTCGAAGTCATCGATCGCCACGAGCATATCGGCGTAGGTCTCGCGCATGGCGTCAGCCGCGTTGTTGTCGAGCAGCAGCACCGCCTCGGGGTCCAAAGCCTCAAGCGCCTCACGGAACAGCTCGCACGGCAGAGTCTCGCCCACCGCGACCGTCCCATCACCCACGCCGGCGACGCTTGCCAGCACGCAAAAATCCTCGGGCGCGTAGCCGATGGCCCCAAGCGCCTTGCGCAACGCCGCGCCATCCGGGCCGGCGGCAAGCTCGCCACCCGAACGCTCGGCCTCGTCCAGATCGCCTTTGACCAGCACGATCGGCGAGCACGCGTTGCCCGCGATACGCACGCCACGACCCGCGAGCGATGCGAGCTCCTGCTCGGTCGCCTGGGCGATGGCTTCTTTTTTCTGGCTTTGTGACGTGGGCATGCGCTCTCCAATCGTTTGCGTGCCCACCATTATATAAAAGAGCCGCCCGCGAGTGGTTGCTTTGCGGGCGGCTGGGTATAAGCACGGTCGTACTGAGTTTTACGCGGCCGAGCCGCGTCGCATTATGGAGGTCACCATGGCTGACATTAATCAGATTACCCCCGAGAACTTCGATTCCATCGTTAACGACAGCCTGCCCGTGCTGGTCGATTTTTGGGCACCGTGGTGCGGGCCCTGTCGATCCCTCTCGCCCATCGTTGACGAGGTTGCCGATGAGCTGGCGGGCAAGCTTGCCGTTGCCAAATGCAACGTCGACGACAACCAGGACCTGGCCATGAAGTATGGCGTCATGAGCATCCCCACGCTGATTGTGTTTAAGAACGGCGAGGAGATTGACCGCTCGGTTGGCGCTCTGCCCAAGGCGAGGCTGCAGGCGCTGCTGGAGAAGCATCTGTAATACGCTTGTTACTTACCCGCCGTCTATGAGCGCTTTTGCACCGCTCGCCGGACTTCTGGATGCACCGAGTGCAACCACGGATAGTATGGTAGTCACAAACAGCCCCCAGTGAACGGGTGCGGGTCGCACAGACTCGTACCCGTTTTCTTATGCAGCTGCGCGCAGAGCGGGCGTAGTAAAATCTGAACCACTGAACTGCCCCATACAAAAGGAGATTTCCCATGCATGATGTTGGAATGAACATGAGCCAGCTTGCCATGAGCGTCAAGCAGGTCGACGACACCATCGAGCTCGCTCACGAGTGGAGCCATCAGCTGCTGCATGCGACCGAGAATTTTGACATGGAGCGCATCGGCGCCAAGCTCGAGGCCGCCATGGCCGCGCTCCACGAGGCGCATGACGCGCTCGAGGGCTACGAGGAAGCCATCGAGGCCGACCACAACTCCGTCGGCTCCGTGAAGCTGGTGTAAGGTGGCCGAACACGAGCACTGCTGCGAGTACGAGCACGAGCATCCGCACGGGGCGGACGGTGACGCGGGCTGCCACTGTAGTGGCTCCGGCTCCGAGCTGGTCCGTTTTTCGGTTACCGCACCCGACGACCTGCTGCGCCGTTTTGACGAGCAGATCGCGCGCCGCGGCGACGTGGCCAACCGCTCCGAGGCCGTGCGCGATTTGATTCGCGCCTCGATCGCCAAAGAGCAGATGCGCACGCCCGATGAGCACGTTATCGGGTCGCTCACCATGATCTACGACCATCACACCGGCGATCTGACGCGCCGCCTGGACGAGGTGCAGCACGACTACACCGACGAGATCGTATCGACCATGCACGTGCATCTGGATCACCACAACTGCTTGGAGATTCTGGCGCTCAAGGGTCGCGGCGAGCGCGTCTACGAACTAGCCGATCGCCTGCTGGGCCTGCGCGGCGTTAAGCACGGCGAGCTCACGTGCGCCGCCACCAAGCAGAGCCTGGGGCTGTAGCGGGATTTCCCGCAGCGCACCTGCCAAAAAGGGACAGGTTTGTTTTGGCAGGTTTAGCGTTTTACCTACCAAAATAAACCTGTCCTTTTTTGGTCGGTTTTGATGAGGGGTGTCGCATGCGGCATGTGCATATTCATATGACGGGCATTGTGCAGGGCGTTGGCATGCGACCGTTTGTGTATCGCGAGGCCATGGCGCATGGCATTTGCGGATGGGTGCTCAATGCGGGCGACGGCGTGCACATCGAGGCGCACGCTCCGGCCGATGCGCTCGATGCTTTTGTTGTCGCGCTTTCTGAGCATGCGCCTGTGGCAGCCCGCGTAGAGTATGTCGAGGTTGTGGACCTGGCAGCCAACGGTTGGGATACCGCCAATGAACAGGGTTTTCACATCGTAGCATCGCAGGACCAGACCGCGCACACCACGCTCGTCTCACCCGATATCGCTACCTGTGACGATTGCCTGCGCGAGTTGTTCGATCCCGCCGACCGACGCTATCACTACCCCTTTATCAACTGCACTAACTGCGGCCCGCGCTTTACCATCATCCGGTCGCTGCCGTATGACCGGGCGGCAACCTCGATGGACCGTTTCCCCATGTGCCCCGCCTGCGCCGCAGAGTATGCCGATCCACTCGACCGTCGCTTTCACGCACAGCCCGATGCCTGCTTTGATTGCGGGCCGCATATTACGTGGCGCGAGGCTGTAAACGGCAATGCGTGCGGAAATTCGTCCGCGACACCGGCCGTCGGCACCACACGCGAGGCCAGCGACGCTATCATCGAGCGCTGTGTTGAGCTGCTGGCCAGCGGTGGCATCGTCGCCATCAAGGGCCTGGGCGGATTCCATCTAGCCTGTGACGCCGCCAACGAGCAGGCGGTAGCCGAGTTGCGCCGTCGCAAACGCCGCAGCAACAAACCACTTGCCATCATGGTGCGCAGTCTTGCTGATACCGAGCGCCTGTGTCATATCGACGATGCTGAACGCGATCTGCTCGCTGGCAGTATCCGCCCCATCGTGCTGCTGCGCCGGCGTGCTGTTTGCGGGAGCGACGGCGATTCTCCCGACGCCCTCGCACTCGCGTCATCTGTCGCGCACGACTTGCCCGAGCTTGGCGTTATGCTCCCCTACACCCCGCTTCAGCATCTGTTGCTTGCCGCGGCAGAAGCCCGCGGTATGTACGCGCTCGTCATGACCAGCGGAAACCTGAGCGAAGAACCCATCGAGACCGACGACGACCTTGCCTGGGAACACCTCGTTGCCGCCGGCATCGCCGACGCGTTGCTCGGTAACGACCGCGCGATCCTCTCGCGCTACGACGACTCCGTGGTACGCGTGGTCGACGGCATCGTTATGCCCGTTCGCCGCGCTCGCGGATATGCACCCCAGCCGCTGCCGTTGCCGGCGCTCGAGGGCGCTCCGTCCTGTGTGCTCGCTTGCGGGCCACAACAAAAGGCCACGATTGCGCTCACGCGTGAAGGGACGAACGGCGAGGCAACCTGTTTTGTGTCGCAGCATATCGGCGATGTTGAAAACGGCGGGACCTTCGATGCCTGGAACGCCGCGCGCACGCGCTTGGAAGATCTCTTTGACTTGGCGCCCGCCGCCTTGGCCTGCGATTTACACCCCAGCTATCTATCGGGCCAGTGGGCGCGCGAGCAGGCACAAAAATGCAATCTGCCGCTCGTCGAGGTGCAGCACCATCATGCGCATATCGCGAGCGTAATGGCCGATGCCATCGCCGCGGGCCAGCTTACAACCGACGCGCGCGTCCTTGGCATCGCCTTTGACGGCACCGGCGCCGGCACCGATGGGACCATTTGGGGCGGCGAGTTTCTTGTTGCCAGCCTTGGCGGCTTTGAGCGCACCGCGCATTTGCGCACCTGGGCGCTCCCCGGTGGGGCGGCCTCCGTGCGCGACGCCCGCCGCAACGCCTTTGCCCAGCTCAGTGAGCTCGGCCTGCTCGAGCACCCAGGTGCCGCTCGGCTTTTGGACAGCCTCAACGAGCAAACGCGCAACGTGACAGCCACCATGATCGAGCGCGGCATCAACAGCCCGCGTACCAGCAGCATGGGGCGTCTCTTTGATGCCGCGGCAGCAATTCTGGGCATCTGCGACAAGGCAACCTACGAGGGCGAACCCGCCATCGAGCTTGAGGCCGCCGCCTGGCGCGCGCTCGACAACGAAATCGCCCATTTTCCCGACGACAACGCCGGCTATTTCGCATCTGGCCCATCGTGGCTGGACGGCCCCTATGTTCTGGACCAGAAAGCACTCTTTGAGGCACTTTTGGGAGGAATTGAAGCCGGAGCGCCCGCCTACAGGCTCGCGCTCGACTTCCATATCGCCATCGCGCGCTCTTCGGCACGAATCGCACGCGAAATCTGCGCGCGCGAAGGCATCGATACCGTCGCGCTCTCGGGCGGCGTGTTCATGAACCGACTTTTGCTCCAGCTCCTCACCCGCGAGCTCAAAAGCATGGGTCTCACTGTCTTGATTCCCCAAACCGTGCCCGTTAACGACGGCTGCATCGCCTACGGTCAGGCGGCAGTCGCAAGCGCTCGTCTTGCGCAGATTGCATCGCAGTAGGCTGTTCGGCCAGCCCGCAAGCCGCCGTCTCACAGGTGTAGCGCGTTTGCCCGCAGCGCCCGCGAGCGCTACCATCAACTGATGGATTATTAAGCGCCCATCCAGCGCAAAGCGTATAAAAGGGGAACAATATGTGCCTTGCCGTTCCCGGCAAAGTAGTCAAACGCGACGACGACCTCAAGGCCACCGTCGACATGATGGGCATCGAGCGCCCCGTGTCGCTGCGGCTCGTGCCGACGGCGCAGGTTGGCGACTATATTCTCGTACACGCCGGCTTTGGCATCCAGATTGTCGACGAGCAGGAAGCACAGGAAACGCTCGAGCTTGTTAATGCCATGTCCGAGCTGGTCGAAGAAGACCAGCTGGCCACCAACCCGGCGGAGGCTTACTAGTGGCGCCCGAGCAGCCGGCTCGCTCCGGTATCGATTTCTCGGCATTCCGCGATCCCAAGCTGGCTCGCGAGCTCATCGAGCGCATTCATGAGCTTGTCGGCGACCGCACCATCAACCTTATGGAAGTCTGCGGCACGCATACCGTGAGCATCGGGCGCTATGGCTTTCGCTCCATTATGCCGGCCGGGCTCAAGCTGCTGAGCGGCCCGGGCTGCCCCGTCTGCGTCACCGCCAACCGCGACATCGACCACGCAATCGCGCTCGCCAACATAGACGGCGCCATCATCACCACCTTTGGCGACATGATGCGCGTGCCCGGATCATCCACCTCGCTCGCTGCGCAAAAGGCGGCAGGACGCGACATCCGCATCGTCTATTCCCCGCTCGACGCGCTCGACATTGCCGAGCAAAACCCTGATCGCCCGGTCATTTTTATGGGCGTGGGCTTTGAGACTACGACGCCCACCATCGCCGCCGCCATCTTGGAGGCCGAGGCGCGCGGGCTTTTGAACTTCTCGGTCTATTGCGCCCACAAGACCACGCCGCCGGCGTTGCGCGCCATCGCCAACGATCCCGAGACCACCATCGACGGCTTTATCCTGCCGGGCCACGTCGCCACCATCACGGGCTTGGCGCCCTTTAGCTTTTTGGTCGACGAATTCAATACCCCGGGCGTGGTCACGGGATTTGAACCGGTCGATATCCTGCAGGGCATCTGCATGCTGGTCCAGATGGTTGTCGAGGACAGGCCGGCGATTGACAACGCCTACCGCCGTGGCGTCAACGCAGACGGCAATCCCGTGGCGCGCCAGCTGGTCGAGCAGGTGTTTGAGCCGTGCGATACCACATGGCGCGGATTGGGGTCGATTGCGGCTTCGGGGCTCGCCATTCGTCCCGAATTCTCGCGCTTTGATGCCCGTACCCGCTTTGATGTGCCCGTTGAGGCGACAGTCGAGCCACGCGGATGCCGCTGCGGCGACGTGCTGCGCGGAGCCATTACGCCGAGCAACTGCCCGCTCTTTGGCCGCACCTGCACGCCCGAGTACCCCGTCGGCCCGTGCATGGTGAGCTCCGAGGGCAGCTGCGCGGCGTACTACCGCTACCGCGACTAGCCCGGGCACACCCGCACACCGGCACCACCCACGATTGGAGTTTTCGATATGTCCCATAGCGTTACCGATAGCACCGTCCTGCTGGGCCACGGCTCCGGCGGCCAGATGATGAAACGCATCATCGATGAGGTCTTTTTGGATGCCTTTGGGTCGCCCGAGCTGCTCGAAGGCAACGATGCCGGCGTCGCCGCGCTGCCCGCGAGCGGGCGCATCGCCATGTCGACCGACAGCTTTGTAGTCTCGCCGCAGTTCTTCCCCGGTGGCAACATCGGCCGCCTCGCCGTGTGCGGAACCGTCAACGACGTCGCGACCTCGGGTGCCAACGTGCGCTACCTATCGTGCGGCTTTATCCTCGAAGAGGGCTATCCCATGGATAAGCTCCACCAGATTGTGCAGACGATGGCCGAAACGGCACGCGAGGCAGGTGTGTCCATAATCACGGGCGACACCAAGGTGGTCGAGCGCGGCGGGGCCGACGGCGTCTACATCAATACCGCCGGCGTGGGCGAGGTGCCTGCGGGCGTGGCGCTCAGCGGCGCAAACTGCCAGCCCGGCGATGTCATTCTGGTATCGGGTACGCTGGGCGACCACGGCATCGCCATCATGAGCCAACGCGAGGGCTTGGCGTTTTCGAGCACCATCGAAAGCGATGCCGCGCCGCTCAACCACCTGATTGCCGATGTGCTTGCCGCAGCACCCGACGCACGCTGCTTCCGCGACCCCACGCGCGGTGGCCTGGCCTCGACGCTCAACGAGTTTGCGCAGGCCAGCGGCGTTGCCATGGAGATCGACGAGGACGATGTGCCCGTGCGCCCCGACGTGCAGGCAGCCTGCGAGATGCTCGGCTACGATGTGCTGCAGGTGGCAAACGAGGGCAAGATGGTTGCCGTCGTGCCGGCCGAGCAAGCCGATGCCGCGCTGAGCGCCATGCGCGCCGCCCGCTACGGCGAGAATGCCGCGATTATCGGCCGTGTGCTGCCGCTTGGATCGGACGCTCGACCCGCCGTGCGCGTACGCACCGGCTGGGGCTCGACCCGCATCCTCGACATGCTCGTGGGAGAGCAGCTGCCGAGGATTTGCTAACGACAAAGGCTCAGGGCTATTAAAGATATTCAGATTCCAAACATGCCCGGCACGCATGCCCAGTATTATGAGGTGCGTTTTGAAACCCAATGACGGGAGCTTTCATGGCAGCAGCTTTTTCCCATGTGATTTTTGATCTGGACGGCACCATCCTCGACACGCTCGAGGACCTGGCGGCCGCCGGCAACCATACCTGCGAGATGCACGGCTGGCCCACGTTTGCCGTTGACGAGTACCGCTACAAGGTGGGAAACGGCATGCTCAAGCTGGTTGAGCGTTTTATGCCTGCCGAGTATGCGGGCGACGGTCGCATGTTTGAGCAGACGCTTGCCGAGTTTAGGGCTTACTACGGCGAGCACAAGGAGGACCACACCGCCCCCTATGCCGGCACGATCGAGATGCTCGACCGCTTGCGCGCCGCTGGTGTGCAGCTTGCCGTGCTCACTAACAAGGACCACGTCTCGGCGGCTCCGCTTATCGAGAAGTATTTTGGTTCCGAGCGCTTTGCGCTGGTGCAGGGCCGCATCGATGCGTTTCCCCCCAAGCCCGAGGCGCCTGTTACGCTGCATGTGATGGAAGAGCTAGGCGCCGATCCGGCGACCACGCTCTATGTGGGCGATTCCAATGTCGATGTTCTGACCGGTCACAACGCCGGCCTTAAGAGCGCGGGCGTCAGCTGGGGTTTCCGCGGCCGTGCAGAGCTGGAGGCCGCCGGCGCCGACTACGTGGTGGACACCCAGGGCGAGCTCGCAGCGCTGATTCTGGGCGAGTAACCGCTCATCCCTCCCACGGGCAGCTAATGTGGGACGGGACTCTTTTAGCTGCCCCCCGCACCAAGGAGTGTCCCCAAGTGCCGCCTTCGGCAGCGATGGCAACGCCACGGGTACAAGCGCCACTTTAAGCCAGCCAAGGGAACGCCTCTGTTTTGGCAACGACAGCGAAAACCCGCCAGAGCGAGCAAGGTGCCTTGAAACAAGGCGGCATTGACCTTCTGGTCATGCCGCCGAAGTTGAAAGGCAGATTGCCGCTCTGGCGGGTTTGCAGCGTCGAGCAGTTACGGCGTTTGGTAAAACGCCGTAACGAACTACCGCGTAACCCCCTAGCTCATCATCGCATTCATCATCTCGGTGGTTGCGGAATCGTCGGCAGACCACTCGTTATCCTCGTTGGCGGAATACTTAAAGGTGACCTTGGTGTCCTTGGTCTTAGCGGCCTTGGTCACGTCGACCATCACCTGGCCGGCCATCTTGTACAGGTCGTCCTCGGAAGGCGTCGTATCGAGTGCGGCGACCTTCTCCTGATACTGGGTGGCGAAATCTTCGACGATCTTGTTCATGGACTTACAGGTGATGGTAACCTCGGCGGTCGCGGTGCCCTTGTCCTCATCGACCGTCACATCGCTGATCTTGTAATCAAAACCCTCGAGATAGCTCTTGGCATACTCCTTGGGATCGATGCCCAGCTGCTCAAACTCGTCGCCCGAAGCCTTTTCCAGACCGGAGAGGAAGTCATCGCCGCCGTTCTTGATCTCGTCGAACTGGCTCGTAAGGTCGTTGGTGATGAGTTCCTCCACCGAAGGCCCTCCGCAGCCGGAAAGCAAAACCACGCACGCGACCAGGGCAGCCATCAGGGGCGCAAGCAGCAGCTTCTTTTTCATGACATTCCTCCAAACAAGCGGCACCGCGTTCCCCGCGCAGCGCACGTCGCAACAGTAAGTTCATATTAGCGGCTCCGTCCAAACCCCTACGTCGCAAAAGCGCGGACGGCTCAATTTGACGAACAAATGGCCCGTGAAGCAAGCCCCCTGCAATAAAACGCACCTGCTTAGCCCATTAAAAAAGGGTGGCCGGACAACCCGACCACCCTTGTGCATCTTCTGGATGCCGCAGACTACTTGCGGACGACCTTAACGATGGCGTCACCGGCGGCGACGGCAGACTCGGCCTCGACGGTAAGCTCGACGTCGGCAAACTCGGCGGTGTTGGACACGGCCACGACGACGCAGTCCTTGTAACCGGCAGCAGCGATCTTGGTGCGGTCGATCTTGAGGATGGGCTGGCCGGCCTTCACGACGTCGTCAGCCTTGACGAAGCCCTCGAAGCCGTCGCCGTTCATGTTGACGGTATCGACGCCAACGTGCACCAGAACCTCGATGCCGCTATCGGACTGCAGGCCCACGGCGTGACCCATGGTGACGGTCACCTTGCCGTCGCAGGGAGCGTAGACCAGATCGTCCTCGGGCCACACGGCGCAGCCCTTGCCCAGAACCTCGCCGCCAAAGACGGGATCGGGCACGTCGGCCATCTTGATGACCTTGCCCTTGACGGGCGAGCACAGCACGTCGGCGCCGGCAGAAGCAGAGATGGAGGCCGGAGCAGCGGCAGCCGCGGGCTCGGCCTTCTTCTTGAACATATCAAACAGACCCATACGTTTTCTCCTCTTGATTAAGCGCAACGTTATGCGCATGCCTATGGTGATTATAGTGCCAAATGATCAAATTGCTAAGGCGAGGGTTCGAATCGCAAGCCCTTCCAAGCCCTTCCCAAAACCTTTCCCCAGTGGCACTCATATTGTCGATTAATCCAAGCCCTCGGTGCCGTTGGACTTGATGATCTTCTGGTATGCGAAGAAGCTGTCCTTGCGGCGGCGCTCATAGGTACCGGTGCCGTCGTCGTACTTATCGACGTGGATGAAGCCGTAGCGCTTGCGCATCTCGCCAGTGCCGGCGGAAACCAGATCGATGGGACCCCACCAGGTGTAGGCAATCAGGTCAACGCCATCGGCAATGGCCTCGCCCATGGCCTTGATGTGGCTCTGCAAGTAGGCGATGCGATACGGGTCGTGGATTGAGCCGTCCTCCTCGACCTCGTCGTAGGCGCCCATGCCGTTCTCGACCACCATCAGTGGAATCTCGTAGCGGGCGTAAATCTCGTTGAGGGCGATGCGCAGGCCCAGCGGATCGATCTGCCAGCCCCAGTCGGTGGACTCCAGATAGGGGTTCTTGCCGCCAAAGGTCATGTTGCCCTCGGTCATCTCGTGGTCCTTGTGGGTGCCCACGGTGCCGGACATGTAGTAGCTAAAGGTGTAGAAATCAACCTTGCCGTCGGCGATATCCTGCAGGTCGCCGTCCTCCATCACGAGCTCAACATCGTTCTCGGCCCAGAAGCGCTTGGCATAGAACGGGTACTTGCCGCGCACCTGCACGTCGGAGCAGTACCAGTTCATGGTATTCATCTCCTGCTGCGTGGCGAACACGTCGGCCGGATCGCACGTGGCGGCATAGGAAAGGATGAAGCAGTCCATGTTGCCCATCTTAAACTGCGGGTAGTGCTCGTGGGCATAGCGCACGACGCGGCCGCTGGCGACAAACTGGTGATGCAGCGCCTGCATACGAGCCTGCGGCGTGGTGTGGACCGCCGACGCCGGACCCTCAAAGCCCTGAATCATGCTGGTCTCAAAGAGGTTGCCCATGTCCTGAGTACCGCAGTTGATCTCGTTGAAGGTGAGCCAGAACTTGACCTTGTCCTGATAGCGGTCGAAGACGGTCTGGCAGTACTTCTCAAAGAAGCCGATGAGCTCGCGGCTCGCCCAGCCGTTGTATTTCTCGACCAGGTGATAGGGCATCTCGTAGTGCGAGAGGGTCACGAGCGGCTCGATATTGTGAGCGCGCAGGCAGTCGAAAACGTGATCGTAGAAGGCGAGGCCGGCCTCGTTGGGCTCAGCGTCGTCGCCGTTGGGGAAGATGCGGCTCCAGGAGATGGACATGCGGAACATGGTAAAGCCCATCTCGGCGAACAGCGCGATGTCCTCCTCGTAGTGATGATAGAAATCGATACCGTCATGATTGGGATAGAAGCGGTTGGGGTCGATGTCGATCGTGATCTGACGCGGCTCCTTGTAGCTGCCACCCAAGAAATGATCGTCGACGGAAGGACCGCGGCCGTCCACGTTCCAAGCGCCCTCAAACTGGTTGGCGGCAGTGGCGCCACCCCAATAGAAGCCCTCGGGGAACTTGATGTTTGCCATGAGCATCTCCTTTGCATCGCGGGTCGGTAAGATGAGTATCGCCTGCGCACGGGACGGGCAGAAGCGGGCGCGCCAAACCCGGCACTTCTTTTCGCTCTCGAGTCCTGTCGCCGCCCCGTCCCTGACACTTCCTGATACCGACCGAAACGTGCCAAAATAAAACCGTCCCTTTTTGGTAGGTTTGGCGAGTGTGGATTTTCGGACGCTTAACTAACGAGCGTGGATAATCTCCCACTTTGAGCCCGCACACAGGCCAAAAACGGGAGATTATCCACGCTCATTCCTGAGTAGTCATTTATGAACGTCCCCAATGACTACCAATGACTACCACGGCAACGCCGATGTTTTGGCAACGCCAGCGAGCGGGTCGCATTTGTGACAAGGTGACGTGAAACGAAAGGGCGCTGACCTTCTGGTCGCGCCCTTGAAGTTGAACGTCAGATTGTCCAAATGCGGCCCGCGCAGCGTCGACCGGTCCGCCGTTCGGCAGAACGGCGGAACCTACTTGACTCCGTACTGCTCGTAATAGGCGTCGATGGCGGCCTTGAGCTCGTCATCGATGACGACCTTGCCGTCGATCTCGTGGTTGTAGAGGGTCTCGACGACCTCGGCCATGGAGACGATGCTCGCGACGGGGAAACCGTACTTGGCCTCGATCTCCTTCTGCGCGGTGGTCACGCCACCCTTGCCGACCTCCATGCGGTTGAGGGACACGATCAGGCCCTTGATTTCGACGTCGGCAGCAGCCTTAACCTTGGGATAGGTCTCGTCGATGGACTTGCCGCTGGTGGTGACATCCTCGACCATGACCACGCGGTCGCCGTCCTGGGGCTCATAGCCCAGCAGGTTGCCCTTGTCGGCGCCGTGGTCCTTGGCCTCCTTGCGGTCGCAGCAGTACTTGACCTCCTTGCCGTACAGCTCGTGGTAGGCAATTGCGGTCACGACGGCCAGCGGAATACCCTTGTAGGCCGGTCCAAACAGCACATCAAAGTCGTCGCCAAAGTTATCGTGGATGGCCTGGGCGTAATACTCGCCCAGCTTCTTGAGCTGATAGCCCGTCACGTAAGCGCCGGCGTTCATAAAGAACGGGGACTGACGGCCGCTCTTGAGCGTAAAGCTGCCGAACTTAAGGACGTCGGACTCGACCATAAACTTGATGAACTCTTGCTTGTAAGCCTCCATGCGGGCTCCTCTCGTAATCGCGTACGTGCCTTCCAGTTTAGCGCAGGCGAAGCGTCGATGCGGGCGCGCTTTGGGGCCACGGCATTCTGTAAAGGCTTTGTCAGGGGGAATGGTTTTCCGAACAATGGGGTTGACATGTCAAACCCCCTCATCAAGAATACGGGCGGATTAAAAAGGGGTACGAGATACCCAAAGCGCGCTGCGCTCAGCCTTTAGGAGGTGTGCCATGGAAGGCAGTCCTAGTCGAAAAACCTGCATGTCGCCCTCGGCACGCCGCGAGGACTCCGCACACGCATAAACGCCACCGGCAGATCGCCAAAACCACCGCAAAGGCGCGCTGCACCCTTTGTGGGCTCAAGAGCTTGACGTGAGCGACATCTAGGTTTTTTGAAGCAAATACGACACGTACGCTAACTCCCCTCAACAAGGAGGACCCTATGCTGATGCTCAAAACCGTCACGGTACTCGAAGCCATCTCCAAGCGCCGCCGCACGGCGCGCCCTGCCGCTCATACCGGCCTGTCCAAGAACACCATATTCGCCGCCACCCATAGTGCCGAGGACGCCCTCGTACTGCTTGACGCCACGGCAAACGGCCTCACCGTCGAGCAGGCAACTGAGCGCCTGAACGCCGTCGGCCCCAACACCATCGAGGCGCCGACCAAGACGCTCGCCCGCCGCATCGCCGACGCCTTCATCGATCCCTTCGCCGGCATCCTCGCCGCGCTCGCGCTGGTCTCGCTCTACATCGACGTGCTCGCCGTGCCCGAGCCGCAGCGCGACCCCTCCACGGTCATCGTCATCGGCACCATGCTGCTGGTATCGGGCGGCATGAAGTTTATCCAGGAAGCCCGCAGCGGCAATGCGGCCGAGGCCCTCAAGGACCTGGTCTCCAACACTTGCACCGCCCTGCGCGACGGCGAGCGCATCGAGATCCTCTTCGACGAGCTCGTCCCCGGCGATGTGATCCGCCTCTCTGCCGGCGATATGGTGCCGGCAGATGCCCGCGTCATCACCGCGCGCGACCTGTTTGTCATCGAGTCCGCACTCACCGGCGAGAGCGAGGCCGTCGAGAAGACCGCTGCCATCACCGTCGTCGATGGTGCCGACGGCTCCGCGCTGCCGCTCTCTGCCTGCAAGAACATCGTCTTTACCGGCACCTCCGTGCAAAACGGCGCCGCCATGGCGCTTGTCGTTGCCACCGGCTCGGACACCTACCTGGGCGGCATCGCCAAGATGCTCAACGGGCGCGGCGAGAAGAGCGCGTTTGACCGCGGTGTCTCGAGCGTCTCCATGCTGCTCGTACGCCTCATGCTCGTTATGGCGCCGGCCGTCTTTGCCATCAACGCCGCCACCAAGGGCAACGTCATCGACGCGCTGCTGTTCGCCACGAGCGTGGCCGTGGGCATCACGCCGCAGATGCTTCCCGTCATCGTGACCACGAGCCTGTCGCAGGGCGCCAAGGACCTCGCCCGTCGCCAGGTTATCGTCAAGGAGCTGCCGGCGATTCAAAACCTCGGAGCGATGGACGTCCTGTGCTGCGACAAGACCGGCACCCTCACCGAAGACCGCATCGTGCTCGAGCGCTACCTCAACACCGATGGCAACGAGGACGCGCGCGTGCTGCGCCATGCGTTTTTGAACAGCTTCTTCCAGACCGGCCTCAAAAATCTTATCGACCTGGCCGTAATCGACCGTGCCGATGTGACGCCCTCGACCGTCGCACCCGATTCCATGCTGGGCCAGAGCCTGCGCGACCGCTACACCAAGGTCGACGAGGTTCCCTTCGATTTCTCGCGCCGTCGCCTGAGCGTAGTTGTCGCCGACGCCCAAGGCAAAACCCAGATGGTTACCAAGGGCGCTGCCGAGGAAATGCTCGAGATCTGCTCCTTTGTCGAGATCGATGGCATCGCTCAGCCGCTCACCGACGAGAAGCTCGCCCAGATTCGCAAGCAGATCGCCGGACTTAACGCCGAGGGCCTACGCGTAATTGCCGTGGCGCAGAAGACCAATCCGCGCTGCGTGGGCGAGTTTGGCATCGCCGACGAGTGCGACATGGTGCTGATGGGCTTTTTGGCTTTCCTCGATCCGCCCAAGGCGAGTGCCGCGGGCGCCGTCGCCACCCTCGAGGCCAAGGGCGTAGCGGTCAAGGTCCTGACCGGCGACAACGACCGCGTCGCCGCCACCGTCTGCGCGCAGATCGGCATCGATGCGAGCAACGTCTTGCTCGGCTCCGAGATCGATGCGCTCGACGACGCCGAGCTTGCCGAGCGCGCCGAGAAAACCCACCTCTTCGCCAAGCTCTCGCCGTTGCAGAAGGCGCGCCTGGTGCGCGTCATGCGCGAGCTACTCGGCCACACCGTGGGCTTTATGGGCGACGGCATCAACGACGCCGCCGCCATGCGTGCGAGCGATTGCGGCATCTCAGTCGATTCGGCCGTCGACATTGCCAAGGAATCCGCCGATATCATCTTGCTTCAGAAGGACCTGGGCGTGCTCGAGCGCGGCATCATCGAAGGCCGTCGCACTTACGGCAACCTGCTCAAGTACCTCATGACCACGGTGAGCTCCAACTTTGGCAATGTGCTGTCCGTGACCGTCGCGAGCCTGTTCTTGCCGTTTTTGCCCATGAGCGCCCTGCAGCTGGTACTGCTGTCGCTGGTCTACGAGATCGTGTGCATCACGCTACCGTGGGACACCGTCGATGACGTCTGGACCGCCCGTCCGCGCTCCTGGGACGCCGCGTCCATCAAGGGCTTTATGCTCGAGCTGGGCCCCGTGAGCTCGCTGTTTGACATCGTGACCTTCGCCGCGCTCTTCTTTGTCGTGTGCCCCACCGCCGTGGACGCAAGCTGGTCCGAGCTTGCCGCCGCGGGCGACGTCGCGGGTATGGCGACCTTTGCTGCGCTCTTCCAGAGCGGCTGGTTTGTCGAGTCCATGTGGTCGCAGACACTCGTGGTCCACATGTTGCGCTCCCCGCATCTGCCGAGCCCGCGCGACCACGCCGCGCCCGCATTGTGCGTTCTTACTGTGCTGGGCCTGGCGCTCGTCACCTGGCTGCCGGCAAGCCCCATCGCCGATGTGCTCGGCCTCATGCCGCTGCCCACGAGCTTTTTTGGGCTGCTCATTGGCATCGTTACCGCCTATATCGCGCTCACCCAGCTGGCAAAGTGCCGCTACATTGCCCGCCACGGCGAGCTGCTGTAGCAAGTAGACGGAAAACACCCTGCCAGCTGCCGTTGCCACTACCACAGCTGCCAACGCCGCTGCCGCTGCCTCTGCCGCCGCCGCAGTCTATCCCCCCCCAGCAGTTGCGGTGAAATAGTTCCTGTTTAAAGCCCCGTGACTTTAATTTAGGGACTATTCCACCGCAACTTATTGGGAGGTTAGCTAGTCCTTGGGTGTCCAGGACCAGAAGAAGTTGATGAGGGCCACGCGCGAGGCGGTACCGGCCTTTTTGTTGATCGAGGAAATGTGGCGATAGAGCGTGGAGCGCGAAAGAAAGAGCGTTGTGGCGATGTCCTGAACGCTCTGGTCCGAAACGACCAAGACCTCAAGAATATCGCGCTCGCGCTCTGTAAGCCCAAAGGTGGCGACGAAGGCATCAAGGCGTTCATCGGACGTGAGCTCCGCTGCCTCCACGGGCTCGGGGTCGAAGCATGTGGGCGCAAGATCCCCACCAAGATCGTCGGTGGCAAGCGGCAGTCCGTCCCGCATCGCGGCATCATCGGCTCGTTGCCCCAACTGCCCCAGCAGCGTAATCGCAATGCCCACAAACATCACGAGCGCCGCACCGACTGCAGCCAGCACATTTTGACTCGAGATAATCGCCACTGCCGGCGCCGTCACGAACATCGAGCACACGTTGTTGACGACGCGACCCATGCACGGCCAAAAATATGACCAGCGCGCATAGAGCGAGACGGCGGCATATTTTGTGGTAAAGAACACCACGAAAAAGCCCGAGCCCAGATAAAAGATGATCGTGGCAGCAAGCTCGTTGCCGCCATTGCCATCGACGATGAGCACAAAGAACGAAAGCGTAGACAACATGGCGGCGCATGTCATGCCGATATTCATATACGAGCGGCCGTGCAGGTCAAATAGTGCGCCAGCGACCAACGAGCTCACGACAAGCAGCAGGCGCGGCCAATCGCCCAAATCGACGGCTCCGACAGCATGCAGGGTCGTGAAGCCCGCGTTGAGAGCGGCGAATACGCTGGAAAGATACGCCGTCGCCACGGTCAGGCGAACTACGGCGCGACGGAATGCCGCCTTTGCCTCGGGATCGTCATGCCACTTGGCGCCATATTCCAGAGCATCTACCGAAAGCCCGGCAGCACTGGGTTCAAAGTTGGGATCGGACTCGTCGCGCAGCTTGGCGCGTCGGGCACCGTGGAGCAACGCCACCTGCGCGATCGCACAGACGACCAGAACAGCGCTGAGGAATGCCGACAGGCATCACCATGTGGTTGAGAACCTGCACCAGAACGCCCATGGCGTAAGAAAGTGCGGCAGCGCGCGCCAAGCAGGGCGTTCGCGCAAAGCGCCTCGCAAAATTTGCATGAGCAGTCGATCCGCAGTAGCCCAGCGCGCAGCACGCCACCAAACCGCCGGCAATTACCACCTCAACCTGAACCGCCATAATCAACAGCAGCAATGCCGCCACCAGCAAAACGCCCGTGACGTCACTCGTTGCGTCGATAGCATGGGGACGGCGATAGTACAGAATGGGACGCACAAAAAAGCCAATCACGCTCGCGCCGATGACAAGGCTCTCATAAATAACGACCTCGTTCGGAGACACGAACTCGGCCATGCGCACGTCAAAGAGATACTCGCACGCCAAAAACGTGAAGAAGAACAGCGCCAGGCATATAATCTCCCGAATGCCCCGACGCAAATATGCGGTTGTGTCTCCTATGCCCCTCATGGTTAACCCCAAGTCGCTCAATTGTCTGGAAATCTATTTTAATAAAGAACAAGTCTCAATATCGAAGCCAGGCTCGAAATGCTGCCAATTCGACCCCAACCGTCCACATCACGCCGCAATTTTGAGCCGCATGGACCAGAAGGGACACGCGCGACCTCTAGCTCGGCCAGGAGTGTCTCCAACTACCACTCATTTAAGTACGTCCCCAATGAGTGGCCCCCCGCGACTAGTCGTTTAAGAACGTCCCCAATGACTAGTCAAAAATGGGCCATGTGTCCCAGTTGTGGAGACTCGTTGAGCCGTCTGGGTATCGCGAAGGATCGCGCACTCCCCCATCATCAAAAGTGACACACGCTACCAGTTGATGGGAGGCAGCCATGGGCTTCTTTGACAAGATGTTCGAGAAGAAAGAGTGCGCGATTTGCGGTACCGAGCTGGGACTTCTAGGTAAGACAAAAATCAATGAAGGCTACCTGTGCAAAGAGTGCGCCGGCAAGCTCTCCCCCTACTTTCACGGCTATCGCTCCAGCACCGCGGACGATATCCGTGAGCAACTCGCCTACCGCGAGGCCAACGCCGAGCGCCTGTCTTCGTTCAACCCCACGCGCACGCTTTCTGCCGGGCGCACCAATATTATGCTCGATGAGGACGCGGGCCTGCTGATCATCACTTCGCAGAGCCGCTGGCGCGACGCCAATCCCGACATCATCGAGTTCTCGCAGGTACTCGGCTGCGATATGGATATCGACGAGCATCGCACCGAGATCTATCGCGAGACCAAGGACGGCGAGCGCGAGAGCTACAACCCGCCGCGCTACGACCTGGATTACGACTTTAATCTGACCATCCACGTCAACACGCCGTACTTTACCGAGATCAACCTGCGCGTGAACGACTCCACCATCGATCAGCGCGGCTCCATCGAATATCGCGAGGCCAAGCGCCAGGCAACCGAAGTCCGCGATGCGCTGGTGCAGCTGCGTCAGGAAACGCGCGACAGCGTCGTGGCCGCTAAGGCCCCCAAGACCGCGGTCACCTGCCCCTTCTGCGGAGCCACCACCATTCCCGATGCCAGTGGGCGCTGCGAATACTGCGGCGGCGCCATCGGCGCATAGCCTCCGGCACGGAAAGGACCGATCATGGCCTTCGAGAGCGTTAACTATCAGTGCCCTGCCTGCGGTGGCCCCCTGCATTTTGCAAGCGCCGAGCAAAAGCTCGTCTGCGACTACTGTGACTCGCGCTTTGAAGTCGAAGAAGTCGAGGCCCTCTATCGCGAGCGCCAGGACAAGGCAGATGCCAAAGCCGATGCCGCAGCCGCGGCCCCCAAGCCTGCTGTCGACGATGCCGTGCAGGAGCTGGCTCAAAACGCCGGTTACATCTGCTCGTCGTGCGGCGCCGAGCTCGTGTCCGACGGCACCGTCGCTGTCACCACCTGCCCGTACTGCGGCAACTCCGCCGTAGCGCCCGGTCAGCTTTCGGGCGACTTCTCGCCCGACCTGGTGATTCCATTTAAGCTCGGGCGCGATGACGTCACGGCCGCACTCAAGGAACACTACAAGGGCAAGATCTTGCTGCCCAAGAGCTTTGTCACCGGCAACCACATCGACGAGGTCCAAGGTGTCTACGTGCCGTTTTGGCTCTACGGTGCCCGCGTTGACGGCGAAGTGTACTTTGACGCGACCAACGAGACCGTGACCGAGGAATCCGACCGCACCGTCACGACCACCGACCACTACGATGCCTATCGCAAGGGCAATATCTCGTTTAAGCGCGTGCCCGTCGACGGATCGTCCAAGATGCCCGACGGCCACATGGATGCCATCGAGCCGTTTGACTACGACGCACTGCGTCCGTTCTCGGTCGCATATATGCCCGGCTACATCGCCAACCGTTACGACGAGGACTGCGAGACCTGCAAGGCGCGCGCCGAGCGCCGTATGGAAGAAAGCACGATCTCGGCCCTGCGCGAGACCGTCGTCGACGAATACGATGATGCCACGGTCGAAAGCAAGCAGCTCGACTACACCTGGGAAGACAGCGACTACGCCCTGTTCCCCGTGTGGATGCTTTCCACCTCGTGGAACGGCAAGAGTTATCTGTTTGCCATGAACGGCCAGACCGGTCGCATGGTCGGCGAGCTCCCCTGCTCCAAGCCCAAGCTCGCCATCGCCTCGGTGCTGTTCTTCGTGATCGGATTTATCCTCTCCCAGATTCTCTTTATGGGGGAATACGCCTTCGATCCGGATTACCTCACCTTTGATATCGAGGGCATCCTCATCAACGTCATCGCGCCGCTGATCATCGTGATTATCGGAGACATGTTACTGGTAGGCCAGCTCAAGACGACCAACGAAGCAACCCATGCCGATGAGTATTGTGGCGAGCTCGACCTGACCGAGAAGCACGACACCTTCAGCCACACCGAGACCACCGTTGTCATGAAAGACGACAAGGACGACTAAGCAATCCAACCAATACCACCCGGCCTTTGACGAGAAAGGAAGATCACCATGGGACTCTTGAAAGCTGGATTGGGAGCTGCCGGCGGCGTCATGGCCGACCAGTGGAAGGAATTCATCTACTGCGAATCGATGCCTGCTGACGTCTTGGCCTGCAAGGGCAGCAAGCGCACCGGCGGCCGCAGCTCCAACACGCGCGGCGAGGATAACGTCATCTCCAACGGCTCCGTCATCGCCGTCAACGACGGCCAGGGCATGCTCGTGGTGCAAAACGGCAAGATCATCGAAGTCGCGCTGGAGCCCGGTGAGTTCGTCTTCGATACCGGCAGCGAGCCGAGCGTCTTTAGCGGCAACCTGGGCGATTCCATCAAGGAGACCTTCGCCAATATCGGCAGCCGCTTTACCTTTGGCGGCGACGCAGGCAAGGACCAGCGCGTCTACTTCATCAACACCAAGGAGATCATCGGCAACAAGTACGGCACCGCCTCGCCCGTGCCCTTCCGCGTGGTCGATAACAACATTGGCCTGGACGTCGACATCTCCGTGCGCTGCAACGGCGAGTATTCGTACCGCATCACCAACCCGCTGCTGTTCTACACCAACGTGTGCGGCAACGTGACCGATAGCTATACGCGCGACAAGATCGACAGCCAGCTTAAGTCCGAGCTGCTCACCGCCCTGCAGCCCGCCTTTGCCAAGATCTCGGAGATGGGCATTCGCTACAGCGCCATCCCCGGTCACACCACCGAGCTCGCCCGCGCGCTCAACGAGGTTCTCTCGGCCGACTGGCGCGACCTACGTGGCGTCGAGATCGTGAGCTTTGGCGTCAACTCCATCGCCGCCTCGCAAGAAGACGAGCAGATGATCAAGGACCTGCAGAAGGCCGCGGTCATGCGCGATCCCACCATGGCAGCAGCCAACATCGCCAGCGCCCAGAGCGACGCGATGCGCGCGGCGGCCGCTAACCCCAACGGCGCAATGGCCGGCTTTATGGGCATGGGCATGGCAGGCGGCATGGGCGGCATGAACGCCAGCCAGCTGTTCGCCGCCGGCCAGGCACAGCAGCAGGCCGCCCCGCAGCCGGCTCCGGCGCCCGCCCCCGCACCGGCCCCCGCCGCCGCACCCGCGGCCGGCACGTGGACCTGCAGCTGCGGTGCCACCAACACCGGCAAGTTCTGCTCCGAGTGCGGCAGCCCCGCACCCACCCCGGCACCGACCAAGTGGTTCTGCCCCAACTGCGGTAGCGAAAACGGCGGCAAGTTCTGCAGCAACTGCGGAACGCCCAGGCCCTAGCCCCTCCATCTGGTAATTGGCGGGGGATCCGCCACCCCCGCATTTGCTTCTATGGGTTTTCACACACGAAGGAGGACACCATGAAGACAACGTTCAAAAAGTCCGTACTCGCATTTCTGACATGCGTCCTGGCGCTCGCCTTTGCCCTGACGGGCTGCAGCGGCGGCGGCAAGGACCCCAAGGCCAACTTCGTCGGCAGCTGGGAACTCTCGGGTGGAACCATGGAGGGCGAAGAGCTGACCGATGAGTACATGAAGATGCTCGAGGATTGGGGTGTCCACTGCATCCTGATTCTCGATGAGGACGGTACAGGCGCCCTCGACCTGTTCCTTGAAGTCGTCGACCTTAAATGGGAGGCAAAGGACGCCACCACCGTAACCATCACCGCCGAAGACGAGTCGCATGACATGAAGCTCAAGGACGGAAAACTCATCCTCGAAGAAGATGATGGCAATCTTGTCTTTACCAAGTCCGACAAGGACCTGTCCGGTACGGTGAAGAAGGATCGCGAGGCGGCCGAGAAGGAAGAGGAGATCGATGAGGCCGTCGAAGACGACGATGTCCAGAGCGTCGAAATCTCCCCCGCCGTCACCGTCGCCGATGACGATCTGTGCACCATCACCATCACCGAGAAGTTCAAGGACGACTGGGGCGACATCGGCTTTGTCGTCAACATCACCAACAAGAGCGACAAGGACCTGACCTTCTACGCTCCTTCCGGCAAGACCAACGTCAACGGCACCATGAAGGAACCCTGGTTCTCGGCTCACCTGATGCCCGGCACCAACGCCACCGAGGAATTCACGTTCTCGAGCGGCGAGCTTGACAGCCTTGACGACCTCGTCAATACGACCATCGGCATCGACGCCTACCTGACCGATTCCTACGAGGACGTCGCCTCCTACAGCGCAACCATCGCGTAACGGCACGTAACATCAGCCGCGGGTTGGCGGACACATCCGCGCACACCAGACGGGGCCGCAGGAGTTGATCCTGCGGCCCCGTCGTCTTGCGCCGACAGCACCGTTCGCACAAGCAGGTCGCCCGCCGTTTTCTGATGCAAAACGGCGGGCGACCTATCTTTGGCGTTGGAGCACGGGCGGCGCACCGACTACGGGCGCTCCATATTGGGGACGATGCTGCCTTCGGTCACCGCATGCACGGCCAGGCGCATGATGTTGTCGTAGCCGGTCTTGCTCAGAATCTCCGAAATGCGGCGCTTGATGGTGCCCTCACTCATAAACAGTTCGGCCGCGATCTCGCGACGGCTCTTGCCCTCGCAGGCAAGGCGCAAAATTGATAGCTCCACATCGTCGAGTGCCGCCGTACCCGAAAAAATGCTCTCGGGCGGCTTGGGAAACGTGCAATAGCCCGCCAGCGTGGAGCGCATCACGGCGAACAGCTCGTCGATACCGACGTTCTTGTACACAAAGCTGTCGACGCCCGCCTCGCGGGCCTGATCGACAAAGGTGATCTCGGGCATGCCGGTCATGATAATGATGCGACACTCGGGCAGTTGCTCCTTGATGCGCGCCGCCGCCACGATGCCGTTTGAATCGTGTTCGGTGCACACGTCCATCAGTATCATGTCAGGGCGCTCCTTGAGCGCGGCACCCAAGGCCTCGGAGGCATCGGCGATCGCGGCGACGACGGTCATATCGGGCTGGTCGCCAACGGAGCGCGCCAGGCTTTCGCGCAAGATGGCCTGGTCTTCGACTATAAGGACGCGGATCATGAACTTCTCCTTTGGACCGTGGCGTTGGAGACGAGCGGGATGGACACCGCAAGCGTAAAGGGCGGGGCGGCATGGACCTCTAGACAGCCACCCAGATTTTGCGCGACATGCCTCATACCTGGGATATCCATTCCCTCGCGATACGATACGGGGGCCGGGGACCCGTCGTTAGAAATCGTCATGCGCGCGACGG
>OMFD01000469.1_pt1 | contig 25910 bp, 22 predicted proteins | sample 1645541 | NCBI WGS metagenome assembly OMFD01 (sample SAMEA103958149, study PRJEB25191) | human gut metagenome | biome: human-associated habitat [ENVO:00009003]; feature: intestine environment [ENVO:2100002]; material: feces | place: Germany | collected 2013/2015
ACATCATTAATGTCGAATATATTAACTAGTCACCAATGTATCTGTTAAGCCAAAAATTATTAAATGGATTATATCTGAACTGTAATCATACTGCACTTCATGCTTGTTGGTTGCTTCAAGATATAATACGATTATATGATGTCGATATGAATGATGTAAATTTATATATCCACAGAGGCAATGATTGTGAACCAAAGGAACTTATAGAAAAAATACAAAATGAAGTAAAACAAAATTTTAGAAAATTTTTAATAGATACACATAACAAATCAGAGATTAATGCTCAAAAAATCATATCTAATATTGATACAGCAATGAATCCTAAACTAAAAGAGTTGTCATCAACTTATACTAATTTTTTTATGTTTGATGATTATGTGATGCTTTATAATTATTCTATTAGGTTTGAAAGTAAAATTGATGAGAATTTAAGAATACCACAAAAAAATAAAATAATCTTTAAACGTTATCTTTCCTATTTAAAAGAATTCTACAAATTAAATGGTTATTAATATTATATGTGTTGGAATACAGAGATTGACGCAATGTATGGTTCTTTTCGTTCGTTTTTAATTATGATACAGATGCTTAAAGGTATTAAAAATCAAATAATAAAAATGAGAGTCATTTCAAAAGGCTTGAAGTGGCTCTCTTTATGGATTTAGTGGCTCCGTAACCATGGAATACTCATATTAGTTAAATCGAGGTTAAAGCTTTAAAGATTTCATTAGTAACAAAATATTGTGATTCAATTTCTAATTGATATGAAGTTCTAACTACTAAAGTACCGATTGTGGTATAAGAACCAGTTTGTAAAAATGAGTTATCAAATTGTTTTAAGTATTCACATCTTTGTTTAGCATCATTAGTGTTCTTATATATTTCGATACACCCACCACCATTAGTACCTAATTTGACTGGATCTGCATTTTTATCTTCAGTTAACTTATTGATTGTAAAATATACGGCTCCAGTATAGCCACCATCTTTTTCAAGAAGATTATTAGGATCGTTATCTTGTGTAACGGCTTTTACTGAATCTATAAAATTACAATCTTTAATTTTCGAAATCACCCAATCTTCTGAAGGATTAATTATAGAATTAATAATGGTTGAATTGTTTTCTAAAGTAGATTTCATTTGCTTAAGGGTTTTAGTATCAGCCTCGATGGATGAAACTTTATTTCCCTTTAACAACGAATAAAATACAGATAATTTATCTCCATTTACTGTTGGAAGTTTTTTTGCTTCTACTACAAAATTTTCAACATTACTTAAATCAGCCTGTTTAGCTAATGCATTATAGTCATCAATAGAATTGTTATATTCACGAATTGAAGTATTATAAGCTTTAGTTAATTCTGTAGCCGTGTTAAGTGAGAATAATTTAGGAGCAATAAAGATTGCTAAACCTAGTAAAATAACAATGAATATTGAGCCAAAGATTTTCTTTCCATTCTTTTTTGGCGCTTTAGGATTTTTTAATCTTTCAAGAATTAGATTAAGTGTCTTTTCACTTGATTTCTGTTTAATAATACCTTCTTCAGAATATAGAGCAAAAGAAATAGAGGATTTATGTGTTTGTGCTGCAATAACAGTTTCATTTTGATTTAAAAAACCAGATTTGATTTTAGCAACACATATAGATTCATCTTCGTCTTCTTCTAGTACAATGCCCAAGTAATAGAAGGCTTCTCTTAGTCTATAAAATGAAATATTTGAATAGTCTACTTCGCAAAATAAAATATCATCATATTTAACAATTTTATATTTTGATAATGTGTTGAATAATAATTCTTTGTTCATTCTGTATTAATGAATGTACACTACATCAACAAATTGATCTTCTAGACTTGTTCTAGTTTCTTCAAATGAAGGTAAATGTACTTTCTTCCTTTCTTTAAGTGTCTCCTCAAAAAGAGGTGTTAATAATTTATTGGCAAATTTTTTTCGGCTTTTGCTTTGAAACATATCTTTAAGCACATCATCATTTAGACTTGCTTGTAATTTTGTTGTGATTGAATCTGCTTCCTCTTGGCTAATAACATATTCTTCAGATTTAATTTGAAATTGTTTTGTGAGTATATCTACCATCATTTCTGCATCTTTTTCAAATACTGTGGATAGTAAAGTGGATGCTCCCCATGAACCTGCAATTCCACCAGCCGTTCCTCCGGCGATTGCACCTATTGTTGTGCCAGCACCAGGAACAGCAAGACTTCCTAATGCACCACCTGCCACAGATCCAACTTGTATACCAGCTACACCTCCAAATATAGTGCCTAAATTAATTGCCAACTGGCTAGCTGATATTCTTCCATTAAATAAATCAATTACATCTGGAACAGATAGGACTACAAGGGTAACTGCTTGTACTAGCATTTGTTGTTCAAGAAGTGTTTGAACAGCACCTGCAGTTGCTTTTTGTCCTCCACCATATAAATCTATAAGTATTTGTCGTGCTTGATCGCCTAAAAGATTTGTTAGTCCACTAGCTGCTGGAGCAAAAATATTTGGCGCCCCAGTCTTAATTAATTGACTGCTAGCTACATAAACGAGTCCTGTGAATGCACCAGCTTTAATTGAAGAAAGTGTTGCACTTTTCAAGGAATCTTCAAGAGATTCACCGTTTATTGTGTTAATCACAAAATCAAGAGTGAATGTGATTCCCATTGCGTTTTTAGCAACAACACAACCATTTACAGCATCATATACTAAAGAATCTATCTTTCCAAATTTTGTGATATTAACAGATTGGTCAAAAGTTAAAGGCCCTTTTTTAACTATGTTAGCTGCTTCAGAAGGATCAGTTACCCCTTCAACTTGGCCTTTTTCAATTCGTTTTGCCATAGATTCAACAGCTTTTTCATATTGATCTTTTGGTACTTCTAATAACATTGGATTTCCTTGAGAATCCATGTAGCGATATTTGCCATTTTCAAAGGCGTCACCCACGCTTTCTGATGCTGTTTTAAAATACTTATCTTGAATCTGTGTGATTGATAAATCTTTGTTTATGATGATTCTATCAGCTCCATTTGGTGCATTATCTCCACCAACTACTTTAGTATTTATCCCTTTGAAGCCTTCATATAAAGTATTTGCGTTTTCGGCAGCAAAACCATTTCCTCCTGCCCATGAAAATCTTCTTTCATCAAAAAGTTTAGCGTTTGTCTTTGCAAAACCATATAAATAACCGCCCAACTCACCAAGAGTAAAATCTTCTGTTTCTTCATTAGCTATTACATCTTCTTTGGCATTTACTGTATAAATATTAGGAATTACCAAACATATAGATAAGAAGAAAACTATTATTCTTTTCATTTTTATAGCGTCCTTATCTTCGCTTATTGAATTTTTTTCTTAACAATATTTATAACAACATCCATACCTTTTCCTGCAACTTCTTTAGCCAATGCACCGCCTTTTTTATCGACAACTTGTAAAGCTGGAACAACAACTGCAGCAGCTACAGCGCCACCACCTTTTTTAACTAAAGCTATTGCTTTATCATGTCTATCTTGACGATTTGCTTCACACTCTCTGCAATATTCGTGTCCAGGTTGTGTTTCATCTAATGGCTTATAACATTTATGTGTTTTGCATACATAAATTAATTTTGTACCACATTCTGGGCAATAGTTGATTTTAGAATTGAATTTTTTATTTTTGTAAGTTTTGCATAGTTCGTTAGGACATGCTTTTTTTCTTGAATCCATGTTATTTCTCCTCCATACCTATAAACAAGGTATTATTTCTTAATTGTGTTTGAATTTTTTTACATTGTAATAGTGATTTAGCTCTTTTCTCCCAAATACCATTGATTAGCTTGTCGTCTCTTGGATCGCATTCAATCAAAAAGCCCTTGTTAGGTTTAATGACTGCATCTATAAATCTTTGATATTCAGTGCAAACCATCATCATAGAAGATAATTGGTTATTATCAAAATAGATCATGGCCTTTAAACTAATGATTCTATTAATTGTTTGATAACATTCATGTATGTTTTGCATCTTTTCTACCAATACATCATGCTTTTTCTTCTTAGATTTAAGAAATTCAGGCGATTTTAGATAGTAAATATCCGCTTTAAATTCTTGAATGATTTGTGCCTGAGCATCATTGAGTGATTTTAAAGATTGAGCAATCAGTATATTTTTTAGGGAACCATCTGAAGCTTGGAGCGCTTCTAGATATAAGGCTAATCCGCTATAATACAAACCAACACGATCGTTGTGCAAGCCTAAAAGAACATTGTGTATACACTCTTCGACATTTTCTAATGTATCAACAATTTCATTTAATACATCAGTAATCATATCTAGTTGACTTGCAAAAATTAAATCACTTTCTTTAATGTCTTCTTTGATGTTTAACTTCTTACCATATCGATTGTTTTCATCTCTTAGTTGAGCATATAGCTTACCATCTTTTCCTTTATCGAATTTTAGCAACCCTTGTTTATACTTTTCTTTCATTTCATCTGATAAATCAACAACAAATTTAACGTCATCATCTTCTTCTTGACCTATTGATTCAAAAATATGATTCATCAATTTATTAGCTTCATTATTTTTGTTGGAAATCAATACTTTGAAAGTTGAATACTTGAATTGTTCATCGTATAAGTTTAAAAGGGTCTCATCAAATAAATCTTGATTATGGTTAAAATATGACATAATAAGTCCCTCGATTCATACTATAAGACCATTATATACTAAGAAAGCAGAGAACGCTTTTCAAAAAGAGCTTTATATGTAATAAATCTTATTTAATTGCTTGGAAGATTTTTTTATGCCTTTACATAAAAAAAATAAAAGGACCGGAATGGGCCCGGTCCAGAAATGGGAATGTTGAGAAAGTTAATTGAAAGGGTTAGAGTCTTAACTTAATCAACACATTTATAGTATAACATGGTTTTATGGGAAAAGAAAGTGTATTGTTATCGAATGTATACTTGAAATAATTAGTTTAAATTTACTATGTAAGTACTTACAAATTGTGGTATTATACCTTCAGGAAGAGTAGGTAAAAAAATGAAAGATCAAAATTGTGCTTATTGCATGGAAGGTGAGCTAGTAGCTGCTTTCGGAATTAAAATTTGTGAACTAGAAAGTTCAAAAGTGTATTTGTTTAAGGAACAGTCTCATCCGGGTCGTGTGATTGTGGCTCATAAGAAACATGTGAGTGAAATTACAGAGTTGACTGCAGAGGAAAGAGCTGCTTATATGGAGGATATTAATAGGGTAGCTTGTGCTATGCATGAAATCTTTAATCCAGATAAAGTCAATTATGGTGCTTATGGGGATACGGGCCATCATCTTCATTTCCATTTAGTTCCTAAATATAAGGATGGATATGAATGGGGCGGTGTATTTGCTATGAATCCTGGTGAAAAAACATTGTCGGATGAAGAGTATCAGGACATGATTGAAAAATATCGTGCTATATTATGTAAATAAAGGAGCAGCTGCTCCTTTTTCTATTGTTCACTATGATTTTTTCTAAATTGAATAGGTGAAATGCCCGTTGCTTTTTTGAAGGCTTGGGCAAAATAGGATTGGCTTGTAAATCCTATGATGATGGATATTTCTGAGATTTGAAGATTGGTTGTAGAAAGTAGAACTTTAGCTTCTTGAATACGCTTTTGAATCATGTAGTTAATGGGGGAGATTCCCTTATATTGCTTAAAGGCATGTACAATGTGATATTTATTTAAGAAAGTGAGTTCACTTAAAGTGTCTAGTGTGATATCTTCTTTAAAGTGAGCATCTATATATTTTTCGATATAGACACAGTCTTTGTTGGCTTTATTAACGGGTGAAGATTTTAAACTAATGTTGGCCCTACGCATCAGGTTGATCAGTAATACTTCTAATAGGTTTTGGCATAACGATTGATATTCAGTATCTCTAGCCTTAACTTCCATTAGAATGGTTTTTAGATAGAATAGTACTTCGTGTTTGTATTCATAATAGTTGGCAATACTACATCCTTGTTCTTCGTCTTCTTCTTTCGAAAAGAAGGTGACGCCTTCAATTCCCATAACAATGTATTCGAAGTTGACATTTTCAATACCACGCTCGGTATGGGATACCAATGGATTGACAATAACGAGATCGTCTTCTTTTACGGGATAGTTTTTGTTGTCTAAACTTAGAAGTCCATGGCCTTTTGTCACATAGAACATTTCTGTATATAAATGGGTATGTAGGGTGGAATTCCATTCGTGGTCGAACTTGGATTCGGTTATATATAGTAGTTTTGGTCGGGCTTTATTGAAGTCGACTTGGTCAATTTGAAAGCGTTGTGTACTCATAAAACACCTCTTTTTGTATTATTATATATTGTTTTCTTTTGTTTATCAATTTTGTTGCCAAATTTACTAAATCGCAATATATCTAAAATATAGAGCTATATTTTTATGATAAAGCGCTTTCAAATAGGCTATACTAGACTTGTCAAAAGAGGTTCATACGAATTTATGAGGAGGTAAAGTATGAAAAAAGTTATAACTGCTGGGTTATCATTTGCGATGGCAGCATCTATGTTAGCAGGATGTTCTAGCAAACCAGCTGAAAATTCTGATTCTGGAGATAAGCGAGTATTAAAATTTGATTCTTTCTCTGGTGGTAATGGTGAAGAAGTATTCACAAAATTGGCTAAGGCTTTTGAAAAGGCAAATCCGGATGTAGATGTTCAATTGCGTTTTGAAAAAGAATTGCCAGATGTATTGAATAAAGAAAATGCGAAGGGTGAATATTCTGATGTTGTTTACTATAACTTAGGTCAGCCTTCTGGATATACTGAAACTCAATTAAATACTCATGAAGTATTGGATATTTCAGATGTAGTTGAAGAAGTTGGTATGGATGAAAACTACGCAAATAGTAGTATCGTACAATATTATGGTGATGGAAAATCTTATTTGATGCCACTTAAGACAACTCCAGCTGGATTCTTCTATAATACTGAATTGGTTGGAGAAGGAAAGAAATATGAACTTCCAACAACTTGGGAAGAATTCTGGGCTTTAGGTGATCAAGCTAAGAAAGATGGTATCGCATTATTTACTTATCCAACAAATGGTTATTTTGACAACACATTAAATGCATTGTTGAAAGAAACTGGTGGAGAAGAATTATTAACGAATGTATTAAATTATGACAAGGATGCTTGGAATACAGATGGTGCTAAACAAACTATCGATATTTTATCTAAATTAGTAAGTCCTGATTATTTATATTCTGATACAGTTTCAAATGCGAATGCGAAAGATGGTTTCACAATGAACCAACAGGCTGTCATTGATGGAAAAGCATTATTCATGCCTAATGGTGACTGGGTAGTGAATGAAATGGCAGATACAACTCCTGAAGATTATCACTGGGGATTACTTCCATTGCCTGCATTAGAAAAAGATGGTGAACGTTTCGTTGGTTCTATGACTGAACAAGTATGGATTCCTGCTCAAGCTAAAAACGTAGATGATGCGAAAGCATTCTTGAAGTTTATCTATTCTGATGAAGGTGTTAAGATCATGGCTGAAGGTGGAAACATTGTTCCAACTACACATATGTCAGACACTATTGCGGCTATGGAAGATGGATATACAAAAGAATTCTTCTCTGTATATGACACTGCTTCTGCTGCATTAGGTGCATTTGCTCCTTACAACACAGATAACTTACCAGACTTTGACCGTGCTGCAACAGTATTTGGTTCAATTGACTCTTTAGCTACTGGTGAATTAACTGCAAAAGATTACCAAAGCAAATTAGCAGATGCTTGGGTTAAATTATCTAAAAACAAAGCTGTAACTGAATAATTAAACTTAAAGCGATGAGCAAATTGTTGCTCGTCGCTTTTTAAGAGATGGGAGGTAACTCATGAATAAAAAGAAAGCACAAAATCGTTTCGTATTTGCGTGTCTTGCACCAGCCGTTGTTCTAGTCTTCATTTTTATGGTGATTCCAACGATTGATGTATTTAAGACAGCATTCTTTAAAAAGAGCAATTTCGTAAGTGATGCCACTTTTGCCGGGTTCTTCAACTTTAAGGTTCTTTTTAACGACATGCGTTTTATTGAGGCTATGCAAAATACAATCTTGTATGTTGTATTGATCACGATCATCACTTTGGTGTTGGCCGTATTGTTTGCGACATTATTAACTCGTGAAGAGTTCGTTGGAAAAAACTTCTTCCGTGTAATTTTCTACATTCCAAATATTTTGAGTATTGTTGTTATTGCAGGTATTTTCTCAGCTATTTATCAACCTACGAATGGTATTTTAAATACATTCTTTGGTATGATTGGACTTTCGTCTTTACAACAACAATGGATGGGAAATCCGGCTGTTATTAACTATTCTATTATTGGTGCCCTTGTATGGCAGGCCATTGGTTATTATATGGTTATGTATATGTCGAGTATGTCGAGTATTCCAGAAAACCTATATGAGGCTGCAAGTCTTGAGGGGGCTAGTAAAGTCAGACAGTTCTTTATGATTACTTTACCTTTGATTTGGGATAACATTCGTACAACTTTAACTTTCTTCGTAATTTCTACAATCAACTTATCATTTATGTTCGTTCAATTGACAAGTGAAGGAAATCTAGGAAGTGAAGTGGCATTGAACTATATGTACAACAATGCGTTCGCTGGTAAATACGGATTTGGTATGGCCGTCGGAGTATGTATCTTCGTATTCTCATTTGCCTTATCCGCCATCATAAATAAGGTCACTGAACGTGATATATTACAGTATTAGGAGGATGAGATATGAAGAAACGTAATTTTCCTTTATACAAGATCTTTGTTTATGTGGCACTGATCACATTAGCTATTTCGATTATTGTACCCATCGTTTGGGTATTCCTTGCATCTTTAAAATCGCAATTGGAATTGGTGAGTGGAAATCCATTTGATCTTCCAAAACAAATATTGTGGTCAAACTTTGCGGATGCCTTTGTGAAGGCAAGAATGGGTGATTATTTATTAAATACAATCATTGTAACAGCACTATCATTAGTCATTTTATTGGTGGTGGCTCTTCCTGCATCGTATGTTTTAGCACGATTTGATTTTGTGGGAAAGAAATTCTTTAATGGACTTTTCATGGCTGGACTTTTCGTAAATGTGAACTATATTGTTTTGCCAATTTTCTTAATGTTATTTAATGCGGATATTAAGCTTGGATTTGACTTTTTCTTAAATAGTAAGTTCTGGCTTTCTGTCGTGTATGCGGCAACGGCCTTACCTTTCACAATCTATTTGTTGACGGGTTATTTCAAAACGTTGCCTAAGGCATATGAAGAGGCGGCTCGCATTGATGGTTGTGGCTACTTTAAGACTATGACAAAGATTATGATTCCCATGGCAAGACCAAGTATTATTACGGTTATCCTATTTCAATTCTTGGCTTTCTGGAATGAATATATTATCGCATTTACTTTTATGGATAAAGAAAATGCTACATTGGCCGTTGGTGTTAAATACTTAATGGCGGATGCGAAGTCACAGGCAAACTTTGGTGTCATGTATGCTGGGTTGGTAATTGTTATGATTCCAACGTTAGTTCTTTATATTTGTGTTCAAAAGAAGATTACACAGGGCATGAGTATTGGTGGAATGAAAGAGTAAGGTGTCTACTATGAGAGATGAAAATAAAGTAATGAACATAATTATGATCGTATTATTCTTTGTGTTCTTGGGTATGATCATTTGGGCACAGAAGACGGTAAGCGTTCGTAATCTAATGATTGAAATCGTTGGATTGACAGGCTTACTAACATTATTGTTTCTATACAATCGAAAACATAAATAGGAGGAAGAAGTATGGCAGAATTATCATTGCAGCATGTTGATAAAATATATGACAACAATGTTCAGGCTGTATTTGACTTTAATTTAGAAGTTAAAGATAAAGAGTTTATTGTGTTTGTAGGACCAAGTGGATGTGGTAAATCTACAACACTTCGTATGATTGCTGGTTTGGAAGAGATTAGTGCCGGTGATTTCTACATTGATGGAAAAAGAATGAATGATGTGGAACCAAAAGATCGTGATATTGCGATGGTATTCCAGTCTTATGCGTTATACCCTCATATGAGTGTATATGAGAATATGGCATTTGGCTTGAAATTACGTAAGTATAGTAAGGAAGAGATTGATAAGCGTGTGCATGAAGCAGCTCGTATTTTAGAGATTGAGCCTTATTTGGATCGTAAGCCAAAAGCTTTATCAGGTGGTCAAAGACAGCGTGTTGCCTTGGGTCGTGCTATCGTTCGTAATGCGAAGGTATTCTTAATGGATGAGCCACTATCAAACTTGGATGCGAAATTGCGTGTACAAATGCGTTCGGAAATCATTCAACTTCATGAACGTATTGGAGCTACTACCATTTATGTAACACACGATCAAACGGAAGCCATGACTATGGCCGATCGTATTGTTGTTATGAAGGGTGGATATATCCAGCAGATTGGTACGCCAAAAGAAATTTACAATAATCCGGCAAACTTATTCGTAGCTGGATTCTTGGGTGCTCCTGCAACGAACTTTGTGAAGGGTACGTATACAAATGGTTTCTTCCAAGTGGGGGATATGAAGATTGAAATTCCTTTGATGTATAGAGAAAAACTTTCTAGCTACCAAGGAAAAGAAATTATCATGGGTATTCGTCCAGAAGATTTACATGGTGAGGGAATTGTAGCTGATACATATCCGAGTGCTAACTTTGATTTTGAAATTGAAGTGGCCGAACTATTGGGCCATGAATATATTTTGCATGGTGCTTTAAATGGACAAAAAATGTGTGCCAAAGTAAATTCTCGTTTGGAACCAGAAGCACATTCAACAATTAAATTAACAATGGACTTATCAAAAGTACATTTCTTTGATATGGAAACTGAAAATAGAATTGACTAGTTTAGGAGAAAATAAAATGATTGAAACAGGCAGAGTAACTGTACCGACAGATGTTGATGTAATTGATGCAACAATTGAGATTATTAATCGATGGAAAGCCGATGCCATCCGTGACTGTGACGGAACGGATATGCCAGAAGAATTGCGTAAGATGGATATTAAGCAATATGCGACTTACTATACGACAAGAAAAGATAATGCGTGGGCAAAGGCGAATCCAGATGAAATCCAACAGATGTATTTGATGAGTGATTTTGTGACGGCAAAGTCAACCGAGTTAAAGATTCAAATCATGCAGCATTTCTATAAAGATCAATTAAAGCCAAACACAAAAGACAATCACAGATGGTGGGAAGTTATTGATCGTACAACGGATGATGTCATCACAAATTGGGATTATGATGAAGAAACGGGTGAAGTGATTATTCATGATACAATTCCGTATCATGCGTATACCGTAAGCTTCTTGGCATTTGTGATTTGGGATCCTGTGCATATGTATAATGCTCTAACGAATGATTGGAAGGGTGAAGAACATCAAATGACTTTTGATGTTCGACAACCTAAAACACAAAAGTATGTATTGGATAAATTTAGAAAATTCTGTGAAGAAAGAGATGATGTAGACGTTGTTCGTTTTACAACTTTCTTTCACCAATTCACGCTTCAATTTGATGAATTTGCACGCGAAAAATTTGTAGACTGGTTTGGATATAGTGCTTCTGTATCTCCATATATTTTGGAACAGTTTGAAAAAGAAGTGGGCTATCCATTTAGAGCTGAATATATTATCAACAAAGGATTTAATAACTCAACTTTCTGTGTTCCAACTAAGGAATATCGTGATTTCATGGATTTCCAACAGCGTGAAGTAAGTAAATTAGCGAAGAAATTTGTAGATATTTGTCATGAATATGGAAAAGAAGCCATGATGTTTTTAGGGGATCACTGGATTGGTACAGAACCATTTGGAAAATATTTTGAATCCATTGGATTGGATGCGGTTGTAGGATCGGTTGGTTCTGGTACAACACTTCGTTTAATTTCCGATATTAAGGGTGTTAAGTATACAGAAGGAAGATTCTTACCATACTTCTTCCCAGATGTTTTCCATGAAAATGGAGATCCATTAAAAGAAGCTAAGGTTAACTGGGTAACAGCTCGTAGAGCTATTTTACGTAGTCCAGTCGATCGTATTGGTTATGGTGGATATTTAAAATTGGCATTGGATTTCCCTGAATTCATTGATTATATTGAAAAGGTATGTGACGAATTCCGTACGCTATATTCTCATGTGAATCAACAAGTTCCACTAAACTTATTAAAAGTGGGTGTAATTAATAGTTGGGGAGAACTTCGTCGTTGGGGAACACACTTAGTTCACCATGCCATTTGGTACAAACAAATCTATTCATATACAGGTGTAATGGAGGCGTTGAGTGGTTTCCCATTTGATGTTCATTTCATTAGTTTTGATGATATTCGTAAAGATCCAACCATCTTAGATGATATGGACGTTGTGATGAACATTGGTTCTGCATACACAAGCTTTAGTGGTGGAGCCGAATTTGATGAACCAGTGATTACAGCTCTTCGTCGTTATGTAGACCAGGGCGGTGGATTTATCGGTGTTGGTGAGCCAACAGCTATCAACCGCAACGGTAAATTCTTCACTTTATACGATGTATTGGGTGTGGATAAAGAATTAGGTTTCACAATGCATACAGACAAATACAATTGGCAAGTACATCCAAATCACTTTATTACAGAACAATTAGAACATGAAGATTGGGGAGAATGTGTAAATGATGTATATGCTCTTCCTGAAACCGAAATCTTGGCTGAAAAAGATCTACATGTTAATTTAGCTGTAAATGAGTATGGAAAAGGTCGCGGTGTGTACATGAATGGTCTTCCATTTAGTTTTGAGAACGTAAGACTATTGTATCGTGCAATCTTCTTTGCAGCACACAAAGAAGAAGAAATGAAACGCTGGTATTCCGACAACTACAATGTGGATATCAACGTATATCCTTCTACAAACAGTTTCTGTGTTGTCAATAATACATATGAACCACAGACAACTACCGTGTATAAGGGTGATGGAACAAGTTTCGAAGTTGAATTGGATGCTTGTGAAATCAAATGGTTTGAAATTTAAGAATCAGTCAATCAAAATCAGAACGAGCCAGCTGGTTTTGAATAGCTTTGGAGCAGAATATATCTGCTCCATTTTCTTATTTATGACTTGCATCATATAATTTTTGAATGTCACTTGGAAGCTTGTCTGGAAGCATAGCTTGAAGGTATTCTTCTGTACCATCCTCCATAGCTTTTGAGTAGTACCAACATTTAAATTCTAATAAAGATAGTGTTTCTTGAAGATTTTTGATTTCAGCTTCTACAGCCTCTTTTCGAGCTTCAAACAACTCTTTTCTCTTTTCAAAACTTGCACTTCCTTCAGAAACCCAACTAAAGAATTGATTGATTTCTTTAATGCCAAGACCAGATTTTTTTAAACACTCAATGAGGTGTAAAGCTTCAATTTCATGATTGCTGAAATAGCGAATATTGCCTTTGCGAACTAAATGAGGGAAAAATCCTTCTTTATCATAATATCGAAGGGTAGAGATGGGTAAATCAAACATTTCGGATACTTGTCCAATTGTGTACATAATGATTCCTTTCTAGACCTAAAGTCAGCTTTAGGTATTATACTAATATCAGGAGGTAATTGTGTCAATAAGGTTAAGTTGTCAAAGAGGCGCTATTGATGCGGGGCATGATAAGGAAAGTAAATTCAGTATTATATAGGTGTGGCAGACATTGTGGTTGAGACATTGTATATGCAATGCCAATCTACTGAAAGCATTACTAGACCGATTTAATCCTTTATATGCAATTCGAGATATCTATAGGATCCAAACGCTTGCCAATGATGAGAAAAGTGCTTTTGAAAAAGTATTGAATATGCCAATGATGCGATAAATCATATGAGCTTGGTAAGAACTTATAATGTTTCGATAAAAAATTTCACTATATGTCAGTGTCATTTAATTATGAATGGCTAGACTATTTAAGATAGTCTTTTCTTTTTCTCTGCTTGAATACTTAGAATGTCATTTATTATTTAGGGAACATTTGTGCTTAATACAATCATAAAAGTTCCCTAAATTTTTATTATAGATGTTGTGTGAAGCCTGAACTGAGTATGATTGAAATGCATTCTTTTTTATTGTTTCACTGTTTTACTGAAAAATTAACAATTGATTTGTTTTTTATATAATCGTATAATTTTAAACAGTTTTTAGGAGTTGAAGAAATGGAAGAACGAAGAGATAAACGGAATATTGTTTATTTTATAATTAGTTATGTCATTAATAATTTGGCGAGTGGAGTTTTGTACGATACGTTTGTGAATTATCTGCAAGAAGCACAAACTTCTATCGCAACATCCTTCTGGGCCTTTTATGGATATGCCACATTTATAAGTGCAGCTTTATTGTTGCTAGTGCCAAAGATTGGCTATAAAAAGCTATTACTATTTTGTTCGCTTTCAACGGCATGTGCCTTTTTTGGCGCCGTCTGTATGGATTTTACTTGGGCTTTATATATCGCAACCCTATTGGCATTAACGGGTGTGCAGCTGCACTTTATTATGCTGAGTCCTTTTATCGCTTGTTATACAGAAGCATTTAAAGATCAAGAAATACATTGGTATACAAGAACTTACTATATGGGGTATATTGGATATTTCTTGGCAACGTATCTTGGTGGAGCCTTTGTGGTAAAGGCGTTTAGTTGTGTGGCCAACATTTCATATGCGCAAGCCCAAGAGGCAACACGCTATATGACGCATCTTTCATCTGGTTTATATCAATCTTATATGGATGCGAATCGAATGGTTCTATTCGTGGTGGGTTGTATTGCGTTAATTTCCTTGATTCCCATTTTATGTATATCGGAAAAGAAATCGGATTATCAAATGGAGCTTACTCCAAGGCTTTCTTTAAAGGAAAAAATGAATGGTGCAAGACAACTTTTATTAAATCGATATTCCCGGGCTTATTTATTGTATTGGGCTTTGATTTCTTTTGCAATGGGCCTATTTACATCGTACTATACTGTATATCTAAATCGAAATTTACATATTGATAAGGCAACCAGTTCTTTAATGGTATCCATTTCCTATGTGGCGATTGTCTTATTTATGTTTTTTACGCCGAAGTGTACAAAAAAATTTGGTAAAGTGGGAACGATCTTCTTAACGGTCATGGTCTCCATTCCTTTTATGTTGATGATTGGAAATGGAAATTATTTTGGTAAATATGTTGTACTTGTTGTTGGTGCATCACTATTTATACGTGCGGGCCTTGCGAATTTATCAAGTCCTGTGGATAGTGCTTTATCGATGGATGTGATTCCTAAAGATTTGCGGCCTGTTTATACCTCCATAGTGAATTTTACGGCGGGTATTGTGAGTATATTGAGTGGTCATTTTACAGGAAAGATTTTATTTGTCCACCAATCTGGGTATCAGCAGGCTTATTTTATAGCCGCTATATTATATGCGATTGCAGGTATGGTTCTTTATCATGGACTTCATACCTTTAATCATAAAGAAAATGAAATAGTTTTAAGTAAGGGAGAAAAAAGATGAACAAATTATTTAAAAAACTAGGTTTTGGCGATAAGACGGCAAAGAATTTCTGGGCCATTATTATCGTCGCATTTGGAGGGGCGATTATTTATGGCTTGCCATATTTTCGCTTTGATTACTATGATGCATATTTAGCTACGTATCATTTGACGAATACACAAATGGGTGTGTTTGGAAGTATTTTAGGAATTTTTGGTATGATTTCCTATTTATTTGGAGGTATCGTGGCAGATCGTTTTTCAACAAGAATGATCTTAACGGTTTCTTTAATTGGAACAGGATTGGGTGGTTTTGTACACTTATTACCATTGAATTACTATCAGTTACTAGCACTTTATGCATTCTGGGGCATTTCAAGTTTATTTGCGTTTTGGCCAGCCTGTGTAAAAGCTGTTCGTATTCTATCGGATTCGGACGATCAAGGAAAAGCCTATGGATTCTTTGAAGGTGGTCGTGGCGTTGGTGCTGCATTGATGGCTATGGGTGCTGTTGTAGCTTTCCGTATTGGCATTGGTCAAATCAATGACGAAGTGGCAGGTATGAAAACAGTCATCGTTTATTATTCAGTTTTGACAATTGCGATGGGCATTTTCTGTTTCTTTAAAGTAAAAGATGGACATATGGAAGCAAGTGAACGTATTTCTTTTAAAGGCATTGGAGAAGTATTAAAAATGCCAGCCATCTGGATCATTAGTTTTGTGACATTCTGTAACTATGTATTTACCTTGTCTTTGTATTACTTTACACCATATGCCACATCTATTTTAGGAGCCACAGTTACGTTTGGAGCTACACTTGCAGCTATGAAACGATGGTTTTCTTTATTTGGAAACGTTGGTGGAGGCTTCTTCTCCGATAAGTTTGGTACAGGAAATGCTCTATTGATTTCATTTGTGGTAATGGCTTTGGGTACTTTGGGGATTTTATTGTTGCCAACAAATGCAGGTTCTATTGTGCTCTTTACAGTTTTGTTTGTCTTAATCTATATTTTCTATAATGTAAACTATGCACAAACATGGGCTATGATGGATGAGGGTGCTGTACCCGAAAAGTATTCTGGAACGGCTGCTGGAATTATTTCTACAATTGGGTATTTGCCAGAAATTTTTGTATCTGTTTTAGCGGGTATGATGATTGATCAAAATCCAGGTGTAGGTGGATATCGTTTATTCTTTGGCTTCTTAGTTGCGATGTTAGTTTTAGGAGCTGTGTTTGTGTTGGTTTGGAAATCGTATTTAAAGAAACATCCGAAAGTAAATTAATATGGAAGCATTATTTGAAAGAGTTTTTGTGGAAACTACAGTGGATACAGACCAAGACGGACAATATGATTTGATTGCGGTTTATATTAAGCGTCCAAAGCTAGATGAAAAAGTTCCGGCTGTTTTTGTGGCCAATCCATATATGTTGCACTGTAATGAGGATTGGTATGATTTGTATGATGTAAATACAGATATACAGGCATATCCAAGTCAGAATATTCAGCGTGAGGATATCACGTTTCATCCAAAAGATCCTGTAGTTTGTCCTAAAAAAGAAGCCGAACAAATTGTAGAAAGCAGTCCGTATCCAGAACCAGATCCAAGCGCTTATGAATGCATTTCAGATTTATATGGTCATTTACTAGAACGTGGCTATGCCGGTGTATTTAGTGGTGGACTTGGTACAAGAGGAAGCGACGGATTAACAATGACGGGAAGTGAAGAGGAGATTCTTGCGTTTAAATCGGTCATTGATTGGTTAAACGGAAGAGCTCGAGCTTTTAGAGATAAGACAAGAACGGTACAGGTTTTGGCATCTTGGTGTACAGGTTCTGTTGCGATGTCTGCACGTTCTTATTTGGGTACAATGTGCATTGGGGTAGCCGCAACAGGTGTAGAAGGCTTAAAGACAATTCTTCCTGAAGCGGGTATTTCCAACTGGTATGAATATTATCGTCATAATGGTTTAACTTTACCAGCCATGGATTGGCAAGGGGATGACTTGGATATTTTGGCAAAGTATTGTTTTTCACGTGCTTTAGATTCAAATGATTTTGCGTCGATCAAACCTTTGTTTGAAAAGAATCAAAAGACTCTTCAAGAAGGTGAAGACAGACAATCGGGAAACTACAATCGCTTTTGGGATGAGCGTAATTATTTGCAGCATGCCGATCGCATCCAAGCTTCGGTATTCGTTCTTCAAGGCTTAAATGATTGGAATGTAAAACCAGACCAAGGTATTCGTTTGTATGAAAAGCTTCAAGAACTTGGTAAAGATCGTATGATGTTGTTGCATCAAGGACAACATATTTATACGTATCATCTTGAGGATAGTCCTACATTAGGATTGATCGATCGTTGGTTGGATTATTATTTAAAAGGGATTGATACAGGTATTCAAAATGAGTCTAAGATTTATATTGAGAATAACCTAGATCAAAAATTGTGGATGCAAGAAGAGATTTGGCCACCTAAATCTTATAAGTCCTATCGTGTACAAGAGAATGGAAATCAAATGATTGTGGATGATTTGTCGCAAACGATTTATGATCGTAAACAAAAAAACACAAAGGCATGGCTGGATGAGTTGGTTTTAACTCAAAATGCGCATTCGCTTTCTTTTGATTTAGAAACAATGAAGGAAGATACGCGTTTTGCGGGAAGAGCCAAAGTTTCTTTTAGGGCTCGAATCCAACAGCCTACGGCCATTTTGAGTGCAATGCTTGTGGAAAAGGGAAAACAAGTTCGTTTGACATCGAATTTGGATGGGGATGAAAATCATTCTTTTGTCTTTAAAATGGAAGAAAAACCATCCGATTATTTTGTGATTACACGAGGTTGGATGAATGCACAAAATCGTTTGAATAATTATTCAAAGGAAGCCATTGATCCAGATACTTGGTATACATATTCATTTGACTTTGTCAGCAACGACTATACAATTCCTAAAGGACATACATTATCATTGATCTTGTATGGAATGGATGTGGACCAAACGCAATTGCCATTTGTGACAACAGAAATCGAAGTGGATACTGCTTCTATTGTTTGTGATTGTCCAATTGAATAATAAAGTGGGTTCAAATCGAAAGGATTTGAGCCTTTTTCAATGCAAAAAAAGACCAGCAACAACTGGTCCACATTTAGAGAGTCAGGAAAGTATAAGAATGGTTAGATATCAAATGTGTTAGAATGACTCTCTAGACAATATTATTCTAGCACGAATCTAAACCGTTGGACAACAAATTTTAGAGGAGAGAACTAGATATTATGCATATATTACGGAGAAGTCTAGTTCTCTAATCGATGTTAGATGAGCGGAACTCAAATGGGTGTTGGCGTAATACCATTTGTTTGTATTGGCGTAAATTATTTCTCATCCAACCGGGTTAGTATATCAGAAATGGTACCTTAACGACGTACCATATGTTCACAGAAAATAGTGAATCCGCTTAGGAAATGAATTAGGTTGATATGCGTAAAGGGTTTTCATCTAATTATATAGATAGACTATGCAGATGTTGGCTTAATGTAGGAAATTATGAAATATTATTTGTGCTTTGACATTGGTGGAAGTTCGATGAAGAGTGGACTTCTTAGTCGTGAGGGGGAAAATTATTGAGAAAAAATCATATCCAATGACAGATACTTTTAAGGTGTTGTACATATCGTCAAGATGCTAACTTACTTGGTGCACTCGCAAATTATATGGGTCGTAATGAATAGTGGGCAGAAATGTCCACTTTGGTTTGTTCAGGGTATGAAATTAAAGATTTCTTATATTGTTCTTGCTTTTTAGTTATACAAATTCTGCAATGTTAAGGTTGTTTCTACACTTCTTGATTTTCCTTTCTTTCTTTTATACAATAAGAAAGAAGAAAGAAAGGAATTAGAAAGGATGAATTAGAAGATGTTAGAATTTGAGAACCAGAATATTGAATTTAAGCAAGAGTATGTCCCTGACATCCGAAAAGAGGTGATGGGATTTGCGAATGCAGAGGGCGGCACAGTTTATGTTGGAGTACGAAAAGATGGAGCAGTTCTGGGTATTGGTGATCCGGATGGTGTGATGCTACAAATCGTGAATTCTTTGAAGGATTCGCTGGCACCAGACATAATGCCGTTTGTTAGAGTCAACTCGGTAGAATTAGAAGAAAAGCAAATTATCGAAATAGATGTAACAACAGGAACAAATCGACCGTACTATCTCCGTGAAAAAGGCCTGAAGCCTGGTGGAGTGTATGTAAGAAAAGGAAGTTCTACACAGCCAATGACTGAAGAGGGAATCCGGGAGATGATTCTTCAAAACAGTGGCAGATCTTTTGAGCTGTGCCGAAGTATGAATCAGGAATTGACGTTTCATACTCTCCAAACAGAGATGCAGAAAAGGTCTATCGAAATTGGACCATCGCAAATGCAAACTTTCAAGCTGATTGGTGAAGATGGCTTATATACAAATCTTGCATTGCTATTATCAGACCAGTGTGAAACAACAACGAAAGTTGCGCTATTTCAAGGAACAGATAAGGAATTGTTTCGAGACAGAAAGGAATTTAAGGGCTCTATATTAAAGCAGCTTGAAGATGTTTACCATTTTATTGATTTGATCAATAAAACGAAAGCAACATTTTCAGGGCTGGATCGAACTGATAGAAGAGATTACCCGGAGGAAGCAGTAAGAGAGGCTTTACTGAATAGCATCGTTCATCGTGATTACTCTTTTAGTGGAAGCAATTTGGTCAATGTCTATGAGGACAGAATCGAATTTGTTTCTCTAGGAGGACTTGTATCAGGTTTGGAGCTGAAATCAATTTTTCTTGGTGTTTCACAATCGAGAAATCCGAACCTTGCAGCTGTTTTCTACCGCATGAGATTGATTGAGAGTTATGGTACTGGAATCGGAAAAATTGAGCGTGCCTATAAAGCATGTCCATTCCAGCCAGAGTTTGAAACCGCAAAGGGTGTTTTTCGGGTTACACTTCCGAATCGAAATGAAGAGCAAGAAGCTGAGGTACAAAAAATAGAGTATGCGAATAACGATATAACACTCGATGAGCAGAAGAATCTCATTATTCAGTATGCGCGAGAAAATGGTAGCATAACAAGAAAAGAAGTCGAAGATTTGATTGGTGCAGGAACAACAAAGGCATTCCGATTGCTTAAAGAACTTTGCGAGGTTGATAAACTTGAACAAAAGGGAAGCGGAAAGTTGAGTGCCTACTTTATCAAGTAAATATCAATGCATGAAGAAGTATCTTGGCGATGATCAGGATCCTTTTTCATGCCGTTTTAATCTGGAGAAACAGTAGAAAAGCCAAAAGAAAAAAGAGCTCAACGCATCAGGCTCTTTCAAGGGGTTGTCCGAAGACGACCACCGCAAAATATATCGACAGAAGCATTGGTGAATTGAGTTACTAATGCTTCTTTTTTTCTGCAAGGTTAAGGATAAAATACAAAAATAAATATTCCATTGAAAGAGATAAGATGGTGATATAATACCTTATTGTAGAGGGCATGAAATGAATTTTAATAGGGCATTAAATAAGGAACAAACAACTTGTATCAATGGGATTTTTGTGTTGTTTGTGTTTCTATCCCATTTTGGACAATATGAAACGATGCCATGGAATGGGGTATTATTGGCAATTGGACAACTCATGGTTGCACCATTCTTGTTCTATTCGGGATATGGCATTATGGAACAAATTAAAAGAAGAGGTATTGTGTATATTGACAGCATGCCAAGAAAAAGAATATTGAAGTTTTATATTCACTTTTGTATGGCATTATGTATTTACTTGTTTTTATCATTCTTATTAAGGAAAGAGTATTCCTTTGTTCGTATTATATTCTCATTTACGGCATTAAGTTCCACTGGAAATAGTAATTGGTATGTATTTGCGATATTAGCTATGTATAGTATTGTATATATTTCGTTTAAACAATGTAAGAAACATAGTATGACTTCATGTGTAGTATTTACCATTCTATATATAATTTTGATGGATGTAATAAAGAATCAAGCTTGGTGGTACAATATCATTCTTTGTTTTCCTGCAGGCATGATTCTATCTAAATATAAAGATCGGGTTTGTTCCATTATTCAAAAGCCAGTATTCTTTTTTTGTATGATAATTTTAGCTTTTAGTTTATATTGTCTTCACTTACCAATACTCGCATATGAAATAATTTCGATTGCGTTTTGTTTCTTGATTGTGGATGTATGTGCATATAAAGAAATTAAAAATGGTTTGTTTCATTTCCTAGGTCAATATGTATTTGAAATCTATATACTTCAAAGAATTTCTATGAACCTATTTGATCGATATTTAAATGACTGGATCTATTTAATAGTATGCATTTTTTCCACTTTAATTCTTGCCTATTACTTTAAAAAGCTAGAGACAAAAGTGGATGGGATACATTTTTTTAAAACTTTTAGTTGACAAAAAATATCATTTTCCTGTATATTTTTTTGCGTACAAATCGTACAGAAATTGACCGCCTAGATATAGGCTAAGGCTACACGGACGGCCGGGTCAAATGCCGAAGACTTGTTGAAGAAGCAAGAACCGTATTTAGGGAATACGGAAGGGTGTTTACCCTTATTGATTGAGTTAAAAGCTCAGTTTTATAAAGTACAATATACCTTATGAAATGGTCAATAAGCTGGAATTTCTGTTACGAAAAGTATGCAGATAGATGATGGACGAAGATAGGTGTATATTGTGCGCCTATCTTTTTTTGTGTGGGTAAAGGAGAAGAGGAATATGAAAAAGATTTTACAAGCAAGCCTTAGTGCAGTATTGGTGTTGAGCCTAGTGGGTTGTGGTTCGACAAAAGATGAGGCCATCTATCAAGATTCGATTGATGCCTATGTGAATGAAATTGATATGGATTATGCGTATGACTTCACAAAAACATTGTCTACAGATACTTCATTACATGATAATTCACTTGGATTTAGAACGAGTGGTTCCGATGCAGAACATAGAACAGCCAATTATTTGGCTAAGGAAATGAAGGCCATTGGTTTAAAGAATGTAGAAAAGATACCTGTGAATGTGGATAAGTGGCAGTATAATGATGCTTCACTTACGATTGAAGGAACAGATATTGATTTGATGCCCGTATCGTATATGGTGAATGGTACAGATGAAAATGGGATTACAGCACAAATCGTAGATTGTGGTACTGGTTTTGCGAAAGACTATGAAGACAAGGACGTTGAAGGTAAGATTGCGTTAGTTGGTGTGGATCAATTTAATGAATCTTGGATTGGCGGCTATATCTATGAGGCTTATGAGCATGGCGCAAAAGCATTAGTCACATACGATTTGGATGGATATGGAAGATTTAGTGATGATGATCATCAGATTCAGGATGTTTGTGCAGAAGATATTATGCCTACGACAATCATCACAATGAGTGAGTACAAACAAATTAAAAAGGCTTTAAAACAAGGCCATGATATGGCTACTTTAAAAGTAGATAGTGTAATGGAAGAAGGCAATGGTACAAGTTATGATGTGGTTGGCTATATTCCTGGTAAGTCACATGATCAACAAATTATTTTTGCCGGACATTATGATATGTATTTTACTGGTTTTCAAGATGACTGTAGTGCTATTGGAACCATAATGTCAATGGCTAAGACAATGATCGATAGTGGCTATGTGCCTGAAAATGATATTGTGGTTGTTGCACATGGTGCTGAAGAATGGGGCGCAACAGGCACTGAATTTGATTGGACAAGAGGTGCTTATGAATTGATCAACAATGTACATCCTGAGTGGGCTAATAAAACTTTAGCTTTATTTAACTTTGAATTGGATGCCTATGATGATGGTTCAGATACATTCATGGTGACTTGTGTTCCTGAATATGCGTCTTTAGTAAAAAGCTTAGTGGATTCAGGTGCATTGAATGGTGCTGTAAAAGAATATAAGAATGGTATTTCTACAAAGACGTATGATACAACGACAATGGAAGATGGTGTTTCTTATCGTAATGCGGGAGTTCCTTATTTCTTAAATACAACGGATACTTGTTCTGGAGAAACAAAGGACGATGGTGAATATACTTGGACACAACTTCATTATCATACAGAATCCGATAATACGGATACGTATAGTGAAAAGGTGATGAAGGCTAATATTGCGGTATTTGGAAGTATGGCTATCGCCATCGATCAGCTTCCAGCTATGTCTTTAAATATGCAGGCTACCATTGATGATTTAAAGGAAAGCTTTAATGAAGATTTAGCTTTGGAAGCTGGTGTTTCTAAAAAGGATTGGGACAAGGCTTTAGCTGTATTTAAAAAAGAAGTAGAGTCATTAAATGCCGAGGGTCAAGATATTAATGATCGTTATATAAAGGCGGTAAGTTCTAAATCGGATGTTACTTCAATTCAAAAAGAAGGAAAAGCCTACAATAAGAAAGTATTAGACTTATTTAAATATGTACAGGATAACTTTGTCGGAATTGTATTCTCGAGTGATGTTGTGATGAAGCACGTGGGATATCAAAACAACATTGAATATATGGATGAAATCATTCAAGATTTAAAGAAAGACAAAGTAAGTGATGCTCTAGATGTGGCATACCAATTAAATGGTTTGTGTGAATACAATTATTACTTATTCTCACCAAATGCGGCTGCTAAAATTGATGCGCATGCAGATAAGGCAGTTGAAAACAATAAGTGGTGGGGCAATGATAAAGGCTACTATTTCGCAAACACAAAAAACGCTACAACATCTTTATTAAATAAAGAAGATGGAGATGATGTAAGTGAAGAAATCAAAGTGTATGAAAGCGCTAGAACGAAACAGTTAGATTCTTATAAAGAAGCGCTTGAAAATGAAATCTTGGCAATGAACAAGATGGGTCAATAAATATAGGCTTGGCAATATAAATGCCAGGCTTTTTTGGTTATAAAAAAGCTTGTGAAATGTTCACGTTTGTTCTTGAAAACAAGTTTTTTTAGATGTATACTTTAGCTAACTAATCATATGGTTATATGATGAAGTGGGAATAGGGTTATGAAAAGTTTAGAAGAAAGACAGAAAATTTTGATTGTGGATGACTCCAAATTCAATCAGGAATTATTGATGGAAATATTGGGTGAGAACTATCAATATATATTGGCCAATGATGGTTTAGAAGCCATTTCCATTCTACAAAAGGATTGGACAATTGATTTAATGTTTTTGGATATCAATATGCCAAAAATGAATGGGTTTGAAGTTTTGGAATATATGAATAAGTATCAGTGGATTGAAGAATTTCCGATAATTGTGATTTCTGCAGAAGAAGAGACTTCAATTATTGAAAAGGCATATAATTTAGGAGCTGTTGAATATATTCAACGTCCTTTTGATGCGTTTATTATTAAGCGAAGAGTTATGAATACACTTGTTTTATATGCCAATCAAAAGCGATTGACCAATGTAGTAGTGAATCAGGTGTATGAAAAAGAAGAAAACAATAAAGTGATGATCAATATCTTGAGTAGTGTTGTAGGAACATACAATAAGGAGAGTCGTGAACATATTCTTCATATTCGTATTGCCACGCAGATGCTTTTAAGAAGGTTAGTTGAGAAAACGGATGCGTATCCTTTAACGGAGTCTGATATTACATTGATTGCGACGGCATCGTCTTTACACGATATTGGTAAGGTGTCAATCTCAAAAGAGATTTTAAATAAACCGACAAAGCTTACGGATGAAGAATATGAAATTATGAAGACACATACTTTACTTGGCGCAAAAATGATTCGTAGTATGGAATATCCGAATGATAATCCATTGATTCAAATGGCTTATGAAATTTGTAGATGGCACCACGAACGCTTTGATGGAAAGGGCTATCCTGATGGTTTAGTGGGGAATGATATTCCTATTTCTGCCCAAGTTGTATCGGTTGCGGATGTTTTTGATGCCTTGACAAGTACGCGTGTATATAAAAAGGCCTATGATTATAGAACGGCCATTCAAATGATTTTGGATGGAAAGTGTGGATGTTTCAATCCATTGTTAGTAGAGTGTTTAAAAGAGGTGGGTACAGATATATATTTGGCTTTTAAAACGCAAAAGGACGATTATAAGGATTATCATGAGGCAAAAAAATTGTCTGGTGAAATATTAAAATCAGAAACATTGCCATACAATGATCATTCACAGCGCATTATTGATTTTTTAAAGGAAAAGATGGACTTTTTTGAATTGAGTCAATCTAAAGTCTTATTTGATTATAATCCTTTAATTGGTGAGTTAACTATTGGCTTAACAGATACATTGGTGACTAGTTAATATATTCGACATTAATGATGTC